>Ga0208641_1001077_pt1 | contig 14411 bp, 10 predicted proteins | sample ETN02SmetaG_2_FD_185789 | JGI IMG/M metagenome (GOLD analysis project Ga0208641, IMG submission 185789) | Marine microbial and viral communities from oxygen minimum zone, Eastern Pacific Ocean - ETNP2014F10-02SV253 (SPAdes) (version 2) | ecosystem: Environmental > Aquatic > Marine > Oceanic ... | reverse complement strand
TTACCTTTTGTATTTCGTAAATTTGTTTTTTGATACTCAAATTTCTATGAATTACACCTATTCCTCCTTTTTCTCCAATGGCTATAGCCATTTTTCCTTCGGTAACAGTGTCCATGGCCGATGATACCAAGGGTATTTTTAATGATAAGTTTTTTGATAGTTTGGTTGATGTATTTGTTTCTGAAGGTAATATTTCAGAGTAATTAGGTGCTAATGTTACATCGTCAAATGTTAGAGCTTCTTTGATAGGGTCCATGTCCTTATATAAATGATTCTTAAGAAAAATAAAGGAGAACTATCTTAAATGCTTACAAATAATAAAACTTTCTTTTGAATCTTTTCTGCTAGCTGGTGGTTTGTATATATGAACTTCTTTGAATTTTTTTTTTGTACTTTCAACAATTTCATTAAATGTTGAACCCATAAATAATTTGGATACAAAACTTCCTTGTTTTTTAAGTGTAGTAGTTGAAAAATTTAATGCCTCAATACTTAGTTCTCCGGTTACTATAGAATCTACATTTTTATTTCCAGTTGTATTTACAGCCATATCTGAAATTACGACATCAATTTTGCTGCCAAAATAATCGATAATTTTTTTCTGTTGAAATTCGTCTGTAAAATCGCCTCTTATTTGATGAGTATTTTCTATTTTTTCCATTTCTTTTATATCTATAGAAACTATTTTTGAATTTTTAAAATTTCTAGATACATATTGTGACCAGCTACCAGGTGCTGCCCCTAAATCTACAATATAAATACCATTTTTAAGGATTTTGAATTTTTCGTTTATTTCTTTTAATTTATATACCGCCCTAGATCTGTATCCTTCGATCTTGGATTGTTTAACGTAAATATCTCTTTTTTGTTTAATTATCCAATTTTTTGAAATTTTATTTTTTTTCAACTATTTCTCAAGCTTTAGACTTTTGTCTATTGTGTCTCCATCTAAAGTTTTAATTTTCGAAACAAATTTATTATTATTTCGAATTTGACCATTTTCTTTCATTTAGAGCACATCTTCATGGTGGTCAATATTATCTTCTTTAATCTTACTATTTTTATTAATTTTAAAATAATGTGCTGCACTTACTGGGATCATTAATAAATAAAGTATTCCAGAAATAATCAATGTGTTAAAAGTGTAAATTAAAAGTAATCCAAAAAATAAAACTACAACTAGTAATAAAAAAATTGTCATACTTCTTGGAACAATAATTTTTTTTAAAGAATATGTAGGAACTTTGCTGATTAATAAAATTGAAATAGAAATAAATAAAATTGGCACTAAAATTTTATAATTTGGATTAAAGAACTGAATTTCACTAATACTATATACTAAAGGCATAAGAACTAAAATTCCTCCTGCGGGAGAAGGAATTCCTTCAAAAAAATTATCCTTCCAAGAAAACTCTCCTTCTGAGTTAACATTAAATCTTGCCAATCTTAATGCTACACAAATTACATAAATTAAAGATATTAACCATCCCAACCTTCCAATTTCTACAAGAGACCAAAAATACATAATAAAAGCTGGAGCTACTCCAAAACTTATAACATCTGTCAATGAATCTAATTCTTTACCAACTTTTGAAGTACCTTTTATTAATCTAGCAATTCTTCCATCTAGTCCATCAATGACACCGGCTACTACTACTGCTATTATCGCTAATTCAAAATTTCCATCAAAAGCAAATTTAATAGAAGATAATCCAATACACACTCCTACTAAAGTTAATATATTTGGAAGAATTACTCTTGAGTTTTTGGCAGATACCAATTTAATATTTTTGTTAGGTTGTTCCATATAACTATTTTTTTGCTATCAAAGTTTCTCCTGCTATAGTTTTTTGATTTACTTTTACAAGTGGTTCATAATTTTCAAAATATATATCAGCTCTACTGCCAAATCTGATCATTCCTATTCTCGAACCTTGTTGCAATTCTTCATCTACAGACGTTTCAGTTACAATTCTTCTAGCAATTAAACCTGCTATTTGCACTACTACCACTTCTTCTCCATGTGAATTTTTTATTTTATAATAATTTCTTTCATTATCTTCGCTTGCTTTATCCAATGATGCATTAATAAATTTTCCTGGCTTATATAATATCTCAGAAATTTTTCCTGAACATGGTGCTCGATTTACATGACAATCAAAGACATTCATAAAGATACTTACCTTTTTAAATTTTCTATTTTCTAAACCTAGTTCTTTTGGTCCTTCGGTCTCTAAAACTTGTAAAACTAATCCATCTGCTGGACTAGTAAGATAGTTATCATCTCCTATTGAAATTCTCTCAGGATCTCTAAAAAAATAATAGCACCAAATCGTAAGGACCAATCCTATAAACCCTAAAAACCCACTGATAAAATAAAGTACAATTGTAATTAAAACGAAAATTACAATAAATTTGTATCCTTCATTATGAATTTTTGGAAAAATCTTGTCTAACATAAAGTCTCAATTGATAATTTTGCATTAATATGTATATAAAAAGAAGAAATTCAATTAATAAGATACATCAAAAAATGAGTAAAATTAAGGTAAAAAATCCAATCGTCGAGTTGGATGGCGATGAAATGACTAGAGTCATTTGGGAGTTCATAAAAAACAAGCTAATACTTCCCTATTTAGATTTGGGTATTGAATACTATGATCTTGGCATGAAAAGCAGAGACGATACAAATGATCAAATAACAATAGACTGTGCAAAAGCAATAAAGAAAAATGGAGTTGGTATTAAGTGCGCAACAATAACTGCTGACGAAGCAAGAGTAAAAGAATTTAATTTGAAGAAAATGTGGAGATCTCCTAATGGAACAATTAGAAATATTATTGGAGGAACGGTATTTAGAGAGCCAATTATTTGTAAAAACATTCCAAAACTTGTTCCATCTTGGACTGATCCATTAATTATTGGAAGACATGCCTTTGGAGATCAGTATAGAGCAACTGATTTTTTAGTTCCAGGTAAAGGTAAACTTGAAATTAAATGGACTTCTGAAGATGGAAAAGATGAACAAAATTATGAAGTGTTTAACTTTCCAGGACCTGGAATTGCTTTATCTATGTATAATCTTGATAAATCAATCGAAGACTTTGCGAGATCTTGTTTCAATTACGGTTTAATAAAAAAATGGCCAGTTTATTTTTCAACAAAAAATACAATTTTAAAAAAATATGATGGAAGATTTAAAGATATTTTTCAGAAAGTTTTCGATGAAGAGTTTAAAGCTGAATTTGACAAGAACAGTATAATTTATGAACATAGATTGATTGATGATATGGTTGCTTGTCTAATGAAATGGAGTGGAAAATATATTTGGGCATGCAAAAACTATGATGGCGATGTCCAGTCAGATACTGTTGCTCAAGGATATGGTTCTTTGGGCTTAATGACTAGTGTTCTATTAGCGCCTGACGGTATAACAATGGAAGCAGAAGCTGCTCATGGAACTGTAACAAGACATTTTAGAATGCATCAACAAGGAAAAGAAACTTCAACAAATCCTATCGCTTCTATTTTTGCTTGGACTAGAGGATTGTCACATAGAGGAAAATTAGACAACAACGATGAGTTAATAAAATTTTCTAATACTTTAGAAAAAGTTTGTATTGATTGTGTAGAAAGTGGATCAATGACAAAAGACCTTGCTATATTAGTAGGACCTTCAACAAAATACCTAACAACAAATCAATTTCTTGATGAGATTGATCAAAATTTGTTAAAACAATTAAACTAAGGATTTAATTTTTTCTAAAGCTTCGTCTATTTTAGATTTGTCTTGACCGCCAGCTTGAGCAAAATCTTGTCTACCTCCGCCGCCTTTTCCTCCAATTATTTCTGATCCAAGTTTAGCAAACTTAACAGCATCATACTTATTAGTTAATTTTTCAGTTACACCAACAGCCAAGCCCACCTTTTCGTCTTTGCTTGCAAATACAACAACTATTCCTTCATTTAATTCTTTTTTTCCATTGTCGACTAGTTTTCTTAAATCTTTAGGAGGCAAGTCTTCAACCTTTTGAAGTCTTATTTTTACTCCATTAATTGTTTCATCTTTAATTATATTTTTTGATTTATCGCCTAAGATAGATTTGACGCTTAATTGTTCTAACTGTTTTGATAAATCTTTAATCAATCCTTTTTGATCTTGGTTGTCTAAATTTGGTTTTCCTCCAATTTTAATTATCTTTTCAGATAGTTCGTTTATTAATTTCTCATCTTTTTGAGCGGAAAGACCTGATAATTTTTCTTTATTTTTTAAATAATCGTCTAATTGCTTGTCTCTTAAAGCCTCAACTCTTCTAACTCCTGCGGCAATAGAAGATTGGCTTATAATCTCAAATTTACCAATATCTCCTGTATTTCTGACATGAGTACCGCCGCACAATTCAGTTGAAAAATATTTACTTTCTTCATTGCCCATCGATAATACTCTTGCTTCTTCGCCATACTTTTCACCAAATAATGCCAAAGCTCCGTTTTCAACTGCTTCTTTGGGCGTCATTAGCCTTGTTTTTACTTCAGATTTTTTTTCTACCATTGAATTTACATAAGTCTCTATTTTATTAATTTCTTCTGCGCTTATTGGTTTCATATGACTAAAATCAAACCTAAGTCTATCTGATTCCACCAAGGACCCTTTTTGAGTTACATGCGCTCCTAATACTCTCCTCAAAGATTCATGTAATAAATGCGTAGCAGAATGGTACGCTCTAATATTATCTCTTCTTGGAACATCCACTTTCATTTCAACGTTTTGATTTAATTTTATAGATCCACTCTTTACTTTTCCATAGTGCACAAATAAATCACCTAATTTTTTTTGTACATCCGATACATCAAATTTAAATTCTCCTGAAATTATTTCCCCTTTGTCACCTACTTGTCCTCCCGATTCTCCGTAGAAAGGTGTTTGATTAACAATGATCATGCCTTCTTCACCTGAATTCAATTGATCAACTTCTTTGTCACCTTTAAATAAAGACAATATAACTCCTTCGGCCTGGTTGGTTTCGTAACCTAAAAATTCTGTTGCTCCTAATTTTTCTTTAATACCAAACCAAATATCATCAATAGCACTATCACCAGAACCTTTCCAATTTTTCTTAGCAAGCTCTCTACTCTCTTTCATCAAAGAGTGAAATTTTTCATTATCAATTTTTAAAGATTTATTTTTTAAAATATCTTCTGTTAAATCTAACGGAAAACCATAAGTATCGTAAAGTTTAAAAGCAACATCACCTGGTAGTACTTTGTCTATTTTAGAAATCTCGTCATTTAAAATTTTAATTCCTCGGTCTAGAAGAACTAAAAATTTTTCTTCTTCCATTTTTAAAGTTTCCTTAATTAAAGACTCTGCTCTTTGTAACTCAGGGTAATTATCTTTCATTTCTTCCATTAAAGTTTTAAAGATATTAAAAAAGATTGGTTCTTTGGATCCTAATAAATGAGAATGTCTCATTCCTCTTCTCATAATTCTTCTAAGAACATATCCCCTACCTTCATTAGAAGGCAAAACTCCTTCTGCAATTAAAAATGAACTAGCTCTTAAGTGATCAGCTATAACTCTAAAACTTGATAAATTTTTCTCATTAGGTTTAACTTTAACAATTTCAGAAGTAGAATTAATTAATTTTTTAAAATGATCTGTTTCATAATTGTCATGAGTACCTTGAAGCAATGCTGCAACTCGTTCTAAACCCATTCCAGTATCTACCGAGGGCTTGGGTAGGTTAATTCTTTTATCTTTCGTTACTTGTTCAAATTGCATGAAGACCAAATTCCAAATTTCAATATATCGATCCCCATCTTCGTTTTTGCTCCCTGGCAACCCTCCTTTTAGATGATCGCCATGATCATAGAATATTTCTGAACAAGGTCCACATGGACCAGTTTCTCCCATAGACCAAAAGTTATCTGATGTTGCTACTCTAATAATTTTATCATCGCTAAAACCCGCTATTTTCTTCCAATAATTAAAGGCTTCATCATCTTCATGGAATACTGTCACATAAAGCCTATTTTTATCTAGACCAAAATCTTTGGTTATTAAATTCCAAGCTAATTCAATTGCTCTTTCTTTAAAATAGTCACCAAAAGAAAAATTCCCGAGCATTTCAAAAAAAGTATGGTGTCTTGGTGTATAACCAACGTTTTCTAAATCGTTATGTTTTCCACCAGCTCTTACACATTTTTGTGAGGTAGTTGCTCTTTGATAGTCTCTTTTTTCTAATCCTGTAAATACATTTTTAAATTGAACCATTCCCGAATTTGCAAACATTAATGTTGGATCATTGCTGGGTACAAGATTGCTAGATTCAACAATCTTATGATCACTTTTCTCAAAGTATTTGAGAAATGAGGTTCTTATTTCATTTAATGTTTTTGCCATATTTTTTAAAATACAGCATTTTTTATTGATGTCTATATGATGTGAAGGGAAAAAAGGCGCTCAATCGAGCGCCTTTTTAATAACTAAAAGTTATCTGCTAATTTTTTTTAGTAGGAATTTCCTCTTTTGTCTCAACTTCTGCTTTTTCTTCATTCAAAGGGTTGCCTTCAATTTTTTTTGAAATCACACCTGCTTTTTCTCTGATTGCCATTTCAATTTCTGCGGCAGCTTTTGGATTTTGTTCAAGGAAAAGTTTTGCATTTTCTCTTCCTTGACCTATTTTCTCTCCCTTGTAAGCATACCAAGCTCCGGACTTCTCAACTATATCTGCTTTGGCTCCAAGATCGATTAGTTCCCCTACTTTACTAATTCCTTTTCCATACATTAAGTCAAATTCTACAACCTTAAATGGTGGTGCTACTTTATTTTTAACCACTTTAACTCTCGTTGCATTTCCAATAATATTTTCTTTTTCTTTAATGGCTCCAATTCTTCTAATATCCATTCTAACTGATGCATAGAATTTTAATGCATTTCCTCCTGAAGTTGTCTCAGGACTTCCAAACATTATACCAATTTTCATTCTAATTTGGTTAATGAAAATAACCATTGTGTTTGTTTTTGAAACTGAACCAGTTAATTTCCTTAATGCTTGACTCATTAATCTTGATTGAAGACCTACATGATGATCTCCCATTTCTCCTTCAATTTCCGCTCTTGGAGTTAATGCTGCAACAGAATCAATTACAATAACTGACATAGATCCTGATTTGATTAAAGTATCAGTAATTTCTAAAGCTTGTTCTCCAGTATCTGGTTGGGAAATTAATAATTCCTCAGTATCAACACCTAATTTTTTTGCATAAACTGGGTCTAATGCATGTTCTGCATCAACAAATCCACAAATACCACCCGCTTTTTGTGCTTCTGCTACTACTTGTAATGCTAAAGTTGTTTTTCCAGAAGATTCTGGTCCATAAATTTCAATAATTCTTCCTTTTGGCAATCCGCCAATTCCAAGTGCTAAGTCCAAACTTAAAGAACCTGTTGAAACAGATTCAATATCCATAGCCTTTTGCTCACCAAGCTTCATCACAGAGCCTTTTCCAAAGTTATCTGTAATCTGGCTTATTGCTGCATCTAATGCTTTGTTCTTTTCTTTATTTTCCAATTCTTTGTCTTTTGTGGATTTCACCACTTTTAGGTTATTTTTAGTCATTTTTTGCCTCTTTTTTTACGTTTTTTAACAGTCGAATCATATTTTAAATGTACACATTTTGTTCTCATTGGCAATATATTTCTTAATATTGATTAAAATACTTTGAATTACTTAAGTTTTAGATAGTTGTTATTAAGCAAGCCAACAGATTTTAAAAGACTGTACTGTGCCATTAAGTAGTTTCTCTGAGAATTTGCTAGAGAAATTTGAGCAGTAAGCAATAAAGAATTTGATTGAATTACATCAAGAGTAGTTCTTGATCCTCTTTCATACTCAGCTGAAATTCCTTCGTTTGCAATTTTAGCAGCTCTTACTTGAGCTATAACTGAATTTAAAAAACTTTTTGAAGATTCCAAACTAGACCAAGCGCTAGCTACCGTTGTATCATTTGTTTTTATAGTATCTTCTAATAATAATCTTTTTCTGTAAGTTAAATTATTATTTTTACTAATTGTTGATCTTTTTTTGCCTCCAGAATAAAAAGGCCAACTTATAGTTGCTTTTAAAATATCTTTTTCTTTTCGATCATAAGTTGAGCTTAGATCGTCAGCATAAGATCTTTCCAAAGATAAAGATGCGGTTGGTTTTAAATCTGATTCTGAGATTGCTAAATCTTTTTCCGATTGAATTAAATCAAGTTCAGCAATTTTAATATCGGGATTATTTTTTTTTGATAATTCAATAGCGCTATTCAAGCTGCCGGGAATACTTACAATTGCTTTTGAAGATTTTTTAAGTTTATTTGGGTTTGGAGAATTCCCTATTATATTTTCATAATTTAATTTACTAATTAATAAATCATTTGAAGCTTGAGTAAATTGTGCTTGCGCTCCTGCTAAAGAAGATTCTGATTGTGAAAGATCGGTAATTGTAATTTGTCCTCTATCTAATCTAACTTTATCAGTTTCAACTTGTCGTATAAGAAGATTTAAGTTTCTTCTATTAATTTCTAATTTTTCTCTTGCTAAAATTAAACCTGTAAATGTTTCAATTGCACTATAAATAACATCTTGTTCTTTTTTAGTTAGCTTTGCTTTTGCTAATTCTAATCCAACAATATTTTTTTCATGTGATAAATCTCTTCCATAATCAAGTAAAGTTTGTTCTAACTTGATTGATGATGTCAAAGGATTGGTATCACTTATGCTGGCATCACCACCACTTTGATTTGTAAGTTTATTGGTATCTTCAAAACTTTTTGAACCACTTATAGTTAATGATGGCATATAATCAGCTTGGGAAATATTTATATCTTCTTCTGATGCTTTAATATTTTCTCTTTCTGCATTTAGTTGGGTATTATTTTTATAAGTATCGTTTAGAGCTTCATATAAGCTAACAGCAAATACATTTGTGCTAAAAAAAAATGTAATAATAATTAAATTTAATATTCTTTTCATTTCATTAATTATTTTTTTTGGTCTAAAGGATGGTTCTCTCCATCATTCACTGGAACATTTTCTATTTCAAATGGTTTAACACCTTCAACACAAGCAATATTTACACCATACGCATTTGGATTGCTTCTTGGTCTGTTGTGAGTGTGGATGCCGCAATTTGAGCAAAAGTAATGTTTTGCCGTGTTTGTGTGATATTGATAAAGTTTTAAAAGTTCTTCTCCTTTAACTAGTTTAAAATCTTCTGGTCCAAGAACTCCTATGATGTAACCTTTTCTTTTACATAAAGAACAGTTGCAACGCATAATTTTTTTGAAACCTTCTTCTGGAACGTTAACTTCCGCTTCTACTCCTCCACAATGACATGTTAACTTTTTATTCATTTTTTTGATAATGATTGAATATACCATGTGTTTATTCTTTGCATTTTTATTTTAAAACTGGCATTGGCGACATTTATCCACAGGCATACTAAATATAGTTTTAATGTTCACGTTTTGATTCACTTTTGATTCACTTCCAGACTCAAAATACAACCTATTTGACACTATTGAATAACTTCTATATTAATAAGAACAAAGTAAGAACATTTATGAAGCTAACAGTACCATATTACTTACACAAAGCTGGCGCTGGTTTTCCATCTCCTGCCACGGACTATATCGAAGAAGATATCGATTTAAATGTTCATTTAATCAAAAATGTTCCAGCAACCTTCGTCATAAGAGTTCAAGGTAAATCAATGGTGGATGTTGGTATTAATGATGGTGATCTATTGGTCGTTGATAAGAGTTTAAAGCCAAAAAACTTTTCAACAGTTATTGCCAATGTTCATGATGAGCTGGTTGTTAAAAACTTTGTTCAAGATAAAGACAAACAATTTTTAACATCTGGATCTAAAAACTTTGAAGATCGAATTTTAATTAACGAAGAAGCAGATATTTTTATCTGGGGAGTTGTAACTTATGTCATCCATTCAGTGTACTAAGAAAATAGCATTAATAGATTGTAATTCTTTTTATGTTTCTTGTGAAAGATTATTTAATCCTAAAATAAGAAAAAAACCTGTTGTTGTTTTATCCAACAATGATGGTTGCATTGTTTCAAGATCTAATGAAGCAAAGGCTTTAGGGATTAAAATGGGTGAACCTTATTTTAAAGCAAAAGATATAATAGTTAAAAATAACGTTCATGTTTTTTCATCAAACTATTCTTTGTATGGAGATCTATCTAGAAGAGTGATGCGAACTCTTAAAAGATTTAATTCTGATATAGAAGTTTATTCAATTGATGAGGCTTTTATAGATTTATCAAATTTTCCTGATAATGAAGTTGAAAACGTGGCACAAGAAATTAGAGCAACTGTATTACAGTGGACAGGAATTCCAACCAGCATTGGTATTGCTAAAACAAAAACATTAAGTAAAGTTGCAAATCATATTGCAAAGAAAAAACAATCCGGTATTACAAATTTTATTGGAGTTGAAAATATAGATCCATTATTAGAAAAAGTTGACATCAATGATGTTTGGGGAGTGGGTAAACAGCTAACTAAGTTCTATCATAAAAATGGAATTTATAATGCTAAACAATTAAAAAATAAATCAAACACTTGGATTAAAAAAAGTTCAAATGTTTTGGGATCAAGAACAGCAATGGAGCTTAGAGGTATTTCTTGTATTGATATAGAAAAAACAAAATCAAAAAGAAAAAGTTGTGTAGTGTCACGTTCTTTTGGACAAAGAGTTGAAAAATATCAAGAATTAAAAGAAGCAGTTGCAGGTTATTGTTTGAATGCTTCTGAAAAAATTAGATCAGAATCTTTAATTGCAAAATCAATTACTGTTTTTATAAGGACTAGTCCTTTTCAAAGTCGTTTTGGATATTATTCAAATTCAAAAACAATTGATTTTCCAATTGGAACAAGCGACAGTATTGAAATAGTTAAAACCGCTTTAACAATTTTAGAAAGTATTTTTAAAAATGGTTACCGTTATCAAAAAGCAGGAGTACTGTTATCTGGCTTATCAGAGTCCACTAATAATAAAAATCTATTTTCTTCTAAAAAAGATGAGAAAATAAATTGTTTAATGAAGTCTATTGATAATACCAATTATAGATATGGCAGATCAACTTTAAGTCTTGCAAGCGCTGGTGTTCGTAAAAAATGGAGCTCAAAAAGGCAGTACTACTCAAGGATAGATACGGTTGATTTTCATTGTTTACCAACGATAAAAGCTACCTAATACCACGATCCCTAAAAGTTTTTTCATTTATTTTATTTACGTTAAATTTTTATCAGTTTTATTAGTGTACCCGACATAAATAGTTGTGATTAGCATATCATCGTTCAACATTTGTTTGTAAATAATCTAATATAGAATTTGTGCCACCCAACACTGCTTGGAATACCTCCCAAGCTTCCTTATCTTTCGCTTCTTTAAAATAATCATAATGACATTGTTGGTTTCTGGCCATCTCCATATCATTGGTTTCACTGATAAAACTTAGCCAGCCCCACTCGTTCACTAATTCTGATCCACATTTCTTTTGAAGGGAATCACTATGTCGCTTAAGCGACTTCAGTGTTGGGTAATCTACATGGATCACCAATCTTTGCTCTTGGGTACCAGCATGCTTAAAGACTAGAGTTTTGAAATCGAGCTTTTTGTTGTTGTCGCTTCTTGGTTTTAAGATACCTTTTATAACGGCTTTATGCAGTTGATAGGGTTGAAGATATTCTTCTGAACGTTCTAATTCAAAAGGACTAGTTTCAATAAAATCTACTTTATCTACTACTAAGTTGAGCGCCTCGCCTTCAAATTCAAAAATGGATAATTCTGAAGCGGCTTCAATTAGTTTTTGTTTAATTTCTTTCTGACTAATAATTTCAATCTTAATCATGTTACCTTTTTGAAAGATTCCAGAAATTTCACCACTATTTATGTCTCCTTTGAGCACAGTATGATAACTGATTCCAGCATCCCATAAATCAATATGACCCGAAATAGTTATTTGACCATTAGTTTTTAAAGTGACTTGCAAATTCTTTCTGAGTTCTTTTGATGGCTGAAAACTTTCCACGCTCTCAAATTCACCAACACATTTATCGAAAGTTAGTTTTTCTGAACCAATAAAATTTAAATCCTTGCCATCATCACCACTTCCAAAAAACCATTTAGCCACATATTCACCATTAAGATCACTAACTTTACAGGCAGCAAGCTCCTTTTTAGTCTCGAGCTCAAATTGTTTATATTTTTCCTGCCAAATACTATGACTTTCAGACATTATATTGGCGTTAAATATCTCAATTGCTTGAACGAAATAGTACGTGCTCATCCACGGATATACCTTAATGTCTCTAAGGGTATATTTGCCCTTAAGCCATTCGGGGTGTTTTTCAGAAACAAATCTTATGGACCAATTCATAAAGTCTTCATGAGTTGGTATCTGATTCTCTTTTACAGCTTCTGCGATCCGATCTTGATCAAAATCAAATTGTTGAAATAAAAACTTTTCATGTGTCTTGTAGGGCTTTTTGCCACAAGAACCTGAACCAATAGCTTTTTTTGCAATATGATTTGATATGGTAATATCTTCATATTGTTTAAAAAGCATTTCATAAGCTTCCCCTACAGTCTTTCCGTGTCTTGTCTTGTAATCTAGAAGATTAAAGTTTGCTAATTTGAGCATCTCAACATTTAAAGAAAATAACTTACTGGTATCCCATGTGTAACCAAGAGCCTTACATCCCTTGGCAGAAAGTGGAACAAAAAAACCTTCTTTCTCAATCATGCTCAACGTGTAATCCAGATCCCACAAACCTTTTGCCCAAAGTTCTTGATCCTGCATTACAATTGCAAGAGCCAATTCAGCTGCAGCAAACCTCAAACGAACACTTCCGCAATTATTGACTTTATGTTTTTTTCCATTGAGTTTCATAGGAGCTGTAATCGGGCAAAGTTTTCGTGCACTACGATTACCATCCCTATCTAAGCGTTCTATCATGGCCTTGTTTTTTAAATATTGTTGAATTTTTTTGTTTTCTTCTTTCGTATAGTTCAACTCTTCGTAGTTGACGGCATAAAACATGGTAATAGGTGCGAGCGTTCCCCACAGTTGATAGTCACGGGGATTAAAATCATCTTTACCCGAATTTATATAAATCCACTTGTCTTTTTTTGCAGTTGCAATCTTTAATATTAATTCTTTATATAATTGTATTCCATCATCAAAATTTACGACAGCATAGTCCGAAAAAGACCTAGAACATTTGTTAAAATCTTTTTTTTCTTTTGCACCTGTTGTTGCTACATTGAATTCAGCAATCATTTTCATGCAGACTTCTTTTGTTAAGATCTGACCTTTCGATACATCCTTTAAGCCTAGAGCATTCTCTTTCCATAAGTAGGACGTGAAACGCCAATTGTTGGCGAGATGGTTTTTTCGATAATCCTTAAAACGCTCATAGTCCTTGATAACTCTGTTATCGCTTGGCAGCGGAACTTTAAGAAGTTCGCTTTGCTCAACGTGGTCATCAAACATCTCCTTGGCTTCATCTGATAAAATAATTTTCCCAAATGACGCAGCCCATTCTTCCTTCTTTGTAAATTCATATACACATTCGCTTGTTTTAGAAGATAGTTGGATAGAAAAATTAGAGCTAAATGTACCTGTTAAATCTTTACCTAGTTTCAAACTTTTTTTTTTGATATTTACTTTGCCTTTTAATTTATCAGCCTCAATTTTATTTTTCTTTATAGTTAATTTTAAAATAGGATCTTTACAATTTGTTTGTTTGTTTAATTCCCAATTACCGTCTAATAAATTTTTTTTTGCTGCATAAGAGGTATTCTGTAAAAGAATAAACAAACCCAGAAACACAATCCCTAAAATTTTTTTCATTTAAAATTTTATACCTAACGATTTCTTGGCAACGCACGTTCTCGCTCGGCAGCTTTTTTCTCGTCTTTCACTCTTTTATTTTTTCTTAGTTTAATCTTTTGTATGTTTTTATTTAACATTCGGATTTGTAGTATTTTCTTTTTTGATGACAATTTTTTCATTTAATTCAACATTATCTAAAACTTGAAGGATCAATAATTGAAAGTTCTTTATCATATAGCTTTTTATTATTTCCATCATGCTCAAATTTTATATATTTCGAAACAGTTTGTGAAGTTAGAGATCGACAGATCTCCTTATTTAAAAGTTTATTACATGTTTTTTCTGCCTTTACACCATCAAAATGAATAATTCTCTGGGGGTGAATTTCTTTGCCTTGGGTAAGTCTGTAATTTTTTAAATAAGATGCGTATAATCCATATCTTAAACTAAATTTTTTTCCTTTTCCATAAGAGCGGCCTTTAAAATCAACTTTTAGCTTTCC
>Ga0208641_1001073_pt1 | contig 14426 bp, 6 predicted proteins | sample ETN02SmetaG_2_FD_185789 | JGI IMG/M metagenome (GOLD analysis project Ga0208641, IMG submission 185789) | Marine microbial and viral communities from oxygen minimum zone, Eastern Pacific Ocean - ETNP2014F10-02SV253 (SPAdes) (version 2) | ecosystem: Environmental > Aquatic > Marine > Oceanic ... | reverse complement strand
GCGGAAAATCTTCGCCAACGACCTTGTTCCCGGGAATCAAAAAACGGCCATCCACATTCACAGCATAGACCCATATTTCTAAATCATTTTTAACTATACTATAGCCGTCTGTTGTTTCATGCCAGTTAGCCCATTCATCACCTTTTAAATCACATTGAATTGGTGTACCATCGGGCTGATGATGTGTAATTAACCCGGGCATAGCATCAACTGCCAATAATAAATTAATTGAGTAAATGATTAGTAATATTCGTATTTTCATTAAATATCGTCCATTTTAGATATGTGAAATTGTAGATAAATGAGAAATGTAACAATTAATTTCGTTTGTTTCTCCTTGTTTATATTAAGTGATTTTGGTACTATTAACAGTTCTAAATAGCCTTAATAATTTATTTTAATATGAAGGGATTATCATGGAAAAATATCTGTCAATAATACTCTATGTTGGTATTAGTACGGCTCTGAATGCCGACATACTCAAAGTAGAAAAACAAGATAAAATTTCAAATGAATATACAAAGATCATTGATGAGTCACAGGTCACCGATCTGCAGGCACTACCAAAGGTCATACGGAATAATCGAGCTCTGCGTGGTGCACAAAATCCAAATGTGACAGCCACATTGTTGGATTCATCCGTCCATGGTTACGGAATGGTCGTTCCTCATACCAGCCCCGTTTCATTTGTTGCCAATAAAGGGATTAATATCGGTTACCGCGGATGGGTATTAGAACCCTTTACGGACGAACAGGGAAATACCAGTTCAGCCAACAATAGTGGTTTTATTAAATCGGCTTTATCTGAAGATGGTATAACATTTACGAATTTTTCAGGTTTAAATGCAGAAATTATGGGTCCCAATACACAGGTCATAGACGGACCGTTAATGGGCCGTTATCCCAGTGCAGTGGCTGATGAAGATTATCCTTATGTTGTTTGGACAGAAGCCACTCTTTATACAGGAAGTGCCACGAACAATGGCGGCCGCCCCATGTACACCTATGATGAATTTGGGTGGTTTGCTGGTTCATATTTTCAACCAACTGTTGATATAAATTTTGGATGGTATAGTGGAACAGACCCCCTGGATGCTCCCGGGGACATGTGGATAAATTCACCTGTATTAGTAAACGATGGGTCTGATAAGGCCATGGTTATTACTGCAACCCAATGGAGTGCTTCGCCAGATGCAAGTTTTCCAGATAAATCTGCATATTTTATGAGATCAACCATTAATTTTTCAGGAAATTATCAATTCTATTCATTGCCGGAAATACTGTTCAATCAGGATGATTTAGGTGGAAGTGCAAATACTGGAACTACATCATCAGCATCTGTAGACATCAATAGCAGCGGAGTAGGCTATGCTATGTGTACAGCATATTTAACAGATTCTACACTATCCGAACGCCATAATTACATTATACGTAAGACGAGCGATTATGGAGTTTCATGGAGTTCAGATGGTATTGGAGGTACTGATTATTATTTTCTTCCAGATACTACCATGGAACGCGTCTTTGTTGAATCAGGTTTTTTACCTGATTCAGTATTATTTTACAGTGTAAATGATACTACTGGAGACACGACATTTACACCGACAGATCTTCCGGGTGTTTTTCCACTTTATGATCATGAAGTACACGTGGATGAAAGTGGTACATTACATATTTTCACAACTATGGTTGTTGAATCTGATCAGGCCGGATATATATATGTGGCTTTAGATGGAGTTGGTTTATATCATCTCTGGACAGATGATCCTTCCAATCCTGGTTCATGGCAAGCATCACAGATTGCTGAACTATCCTCTACATTTGGTGAAGATGGTATGCCGGATGGTAATGGTGGTGGTAACTATTTTAATGCATTTGGAACAGGTGCTATTAGTAATCATAATGATAATGTAATGTGGGTAGCTTACCATGCCTTGGGTGATACTTCACAACTTGGATTCAACTGGGATATTTTCCTATGCAAATCAGAAGATGGCGGCGCTACTTGGAGCGAACCGGAAAATATCACCAACACAGGTGGTTTGCAGGAAGATGAAATGTATGTACATATGTCCCCAGCAGCCACAGATACAAATTGCTTTATGATCTATAACCAGCCGGATTATACACAAAACCATTTGAGTGATCCGGCAAACATGGCCGCATTTCAACAAAACATTTGGTTTGTCATGTATGGTGAAGCATTACAATTGGGAATCGATGATAATGCATCACTCCCAGGATCATTCACTTTGGAACAAAATTATCCAAACCCATTCAACCCCAAAACATCAATCATGTATTCTGTTGAGCATGCAGGGAAAGTGGAACTCGCACTTTACAATGTGGTAGGGCAAAAGGTTCAAACACTCTTGAATGAGACAAAAGAACCCGGAGAATACACTTTAGAATTGAATGCAGGTGATTTGGCTAGTGGTGTGTATTTCTATAAGATGTCCCAGAAAGGTCAGACGTTGACCCGAAAACTTGTCTTGATGAAATAAGAAGAGGATTGGACCAATAAAAAACATTGAAGCGGTGTTATCATTTATGGTAGCACCGCTTTATTTATTCGTTCATTAATCTATGACATCAAAGCACATGAAAAAGCTCAATTTCTTATTACTTATTATTTTTCTTTTCTTTGTGAATGGTTGTGAAGAACCATCAAAGAAGCAGGAAGATGTTTTAGATGAATTGACCAACACATTGGGGGAAGATGACCTTGGAGGAAAGACGGGTCACATATTGAACTATTTTTATGATTTTGATTCAAATGTGGATATAGAATTTTACCGGTTCACATCCAGTTATTTCACGTTCGAATATGAGCAATATTTGAATCTTTTTCAGCAAGAACCTTCTCTCTTGACACTCAAAAGCTTTCCAGAATATCTTGTGGAGATCGCCCCCGAGGAGGTCGAATATACCGATCGTACACAGATCGACTCTTTAACTTCGATGGATGTCATCGAAAGCGGTTCAGTGTTGATCCAGTCGACTCAATTCAAAAATATCAATTCATTGGTCTGGGATACCGATGCGGAAGTGCAAGCACAACGGTATAAACCCAATAATTCTGATTGGATATTTGATACAACCACTGTGACCTACAAGGATACTATGGATATTATCGCTTATCGTGCAGCGGTAGACACACCGTTGATCGATGAAGGTGTTCTGTTCATTGATCAAACTGAGTGGGTGGATACAACATACGAATATGCATCAGAGGAGCGTTTGGAATTTGATTACACCTTTAGCTTTGAGCGAAAACAATTGAACAATGATTCTCTCATGTTCAGAATCAATTCGGATTGCAATGATAACGGAACGTGGGATGACGCTGAAACCTCTGACTCTGGCAATGGAATCTGGGATCCGGATGAACCCTATTATGATATAGATGGCAATGGAACCCGTGACAGCAATGAACCGTTTCAGGATCGAAATTGTAATGATGCCTGGGACAACGCTGAAGATTTCACTGACGAAAATGGAAACACTATTTATGATGAAGGTGAATCATTTGTTGACGAAGGAAACGGGTTTGTGGATGACGCTGAATTCTTTACCGATCTTGATGGAGATGACTCTCCGGATGGGAATGAATTATTTCTTTGGAATCCGATCCCAAACGGTCTGCTTGTTCACTGGATTGATCAATATACTTCAACTGTTCTATCGATCATTGAGTCTGGGGAATCTTTAACTGACAGATGGGGTAATACCTACGGTGATATCATTGAAGTTGTGGATTTTGATGATCATAAATCTGTTTCTGTTGTCGATAAGGATTCTGTGGTCACACTTTACACCAATCAGATCGTTGGCCATATCATCGATGATGAAGGTTCCCAGGATTACTTTATCGTAAAAACAGAATGGGAGAATGATAATACTGAAGGGGATGATTATGATTATTTACTCTTTAAGGAAAATGAACATATTTATAAACTGGTAAAACCCAGTTTTTTCAAACCGTATGGTTATTATTGGTCCGAAGGTCAGATTGATGCTGGCTTCTGGTTCAAGAATCAGTTTGAAGATGAGGTGGTCTATTATTCTGCCAATGGGATGCTGCGGGAAGGTGAAAATGTTGAAACATCCTATTATGATACAACTGCTGTGGCCATTTATCGTATAGAGAGATCATTCTTGGTCGAAGTGGAAGATGTTACTGTCCCTGCTAAAAGTATACGCGGCTTTATTAATAATGATGGAAATGTGGAATGTTATGCTAATCCTGTTTGGCCAGCTGATAATATTACAGATTGTCCCGGCGCAGATACCACATTTGCAGATGCTTTCAAAGTGACCAACACGTTAACAGAAATTATGATCGGCACAGATGTTGAATACGGCGAAAAAAATACAACTTGGCTTGTAGAAGGGTATGGCATTGTCAAGGATGAACTTCAGATCAGATGGAATGAATATCCCACATCTTTAAGTGAACAATGGGTAGGTTTATCAAGGTGGGAATTAGGTCGATTTTCGATCACATCCAATGGCGGTTCTGGATTATCAAATCTTTTGAAGCGGGCTCACAGTGTAAAATTACATGACTTACAATCCATTCCGGAATTAAGTGATCCTTTTCAGATCAGGAGGACGGCCGGACTACAACGGGTGGAGATGCCTGAATGAAAATGAAGATTTTCAAATACCTAGCTGTTTTAATCATATTCTTGGGAACAATATATGCCGGAACAGATGGAACCATTCGCGGCCAGGTCAAAAATATTGAAGGCGCTTCCATGCCTGGTGCACAGATATTTGTACCTGAACTTGCCATGGGTGCCATCGCTGATGAAAATGGAAAGTATATTATTTTGAATCTACCGATTGGTAGTTATGATGTAAAAGTAATGATGATTGGGTATAAGACAGTGACCATGAAAAAGGTCAGTGTAATGATGGATCAAACTACTTGGCTGAATTTCACCATGGAGGTGGCTGCTATAGAGGGAGATGAGGTAGAAGTTTTTGGAGAAAAACCGCTCGTGGAAAAGGCTCAAACCTCGCGAAAGGTAACAGTGACTAGTGAAGCCATAGAATCATTGCCAATTCGGGATCTGAATGAAGTATATACATTGCAATCTGGAGTGGTAAAAGTAGAAAGCCGGACTCACGGAATTCCTGATTATGAAGAGAAAGGGTTAGAAGAAATTCACGTACAGGGTGGAAGATCTGGGGAGATTGCCTATATGATGGATGGTATGTACTTACGCAATCCCATTTACAACGTAAATACGACCGGTACACGCATAAACCTTATGTCGGTTCGTCAATTGGACTGGCAGCAGGGTGGTTTCAATGCAGAATATGGTGATGCCATGTCCGCTGTCTCCAACGTCCACACAAAATCAGGAAAAGAAAATTTTGAATATGGTTTCCGCTATGAAACAAGTAGCGTAGGTGCAGCCTTAGGTTCAGAATATGATGACCTTCGTGGCTATGATGATATTTCTTTAGGACTAGGTGGACCGATTCTTGGTACTAGAGGGAAATTAACTTTTTGGCTGTCAGGACAGTATACCAACAATGCTTCATCCAGAGTTTATGAATTTGATAATAAGGTTTACCAACCATTACCAGTCTTGGCCAGTGATGACTCTAATTATGAGGAATACCTTTCCGTATTAAATCAAAATAAAGCAAATCTTGTTCAGCCTTGGGACCTGGAAAGCGGTTTTCGTGGTTTTGGTTTCAAAAAGACCTGGGATGTGTTAGGTAAACTCACCTTCAAGCCCAATAATAAGGTTCGTGTCAATTATTCTTACTGGCAAGTGGAGAACCACCAAAAGATTTTTAGCCCCAGTTTCATGTTCTGGAATGATGGTCAGACCGAGCTTTTCCAGGACACTTACAGACATTATTTAGAATACAATCAATCGCTTACCAACAGAACATTTTTTACTGTTCGTACCACCCGGTTTATCCAGGACCGATTTTTAGGTGTGCGCTGGCAAGATAGTGATGAGGATGGCCGTCCAGATTGGTATGAATGGCGCCATGAAGCAGGACCGTATAGAGATTCGTCAGATCCTTATAATCCTGATATGGTGCCGTATTCAGTTTCAGCAAATGGAGATACATTGTTTTACACTATGATGGATACCAGAAGCGGATGGTATGTGGGAGCTGAACCGGGACTGTATAATTGGGAGACGGCAGAAGATTTTACAGATCTGAATGGAAACGGTATTTGGGATCAGGATGAACCTTGGGTAGATCGTGAAGGTACCGGTTACACTGATGGACAGTGGGATGGCCCGGAACTGATTATGTCTTTATATGAAAGAGATGGAAGCTACTGGCTGGAGCCGGAAATGTATGAAGATTATTCATCATTTATTGATTACCGCATTCTGCAGAACCAGATCAATATGCACCCGGCGGTTCACCCTCAGTCTTTTCCTCAAATCCCAGTAGATGGCGGCTATTTAGGTTATAGATATACTGGATTTGAAAGTGACCCATTTTATTATATGCCTACCCGATCAGGTTATACATGGAATGAAGGCCGAATATTTGGAGGACACAGTTCTATTTATAATACTTCACGGGCAGAGACCAATGAGATCCGGATAGATTTAACATCACAGCTGACTGATGCATTGAAAATCCGAACCGGTTTTGATTATAAATCACACAAACTGAATTTTTATGAAGTGACTTCGCCCTGGTTAGGAGAAGGTGCATTCCTGCAAACGTTTGCTGAATTTTGGCAAGATACAGGACCAGACTCATTATTGCCAACGGATGATGGTTATGAAGAACCAGATTTAGGTGAGGGAAATAATAGGTACGATGCAGGTGAACCCTATACGGATGCCAATGACAACGGGAAATGGGATAATTATCGAGAGCCGGAAGAGTTTTCTGCCTATATCCAAAATATTTTTGAGGTTCCATGGATGGTCGTGAACGCTGGTGTTCGGATCGATGCGGTGAATTACAATACACAGGTCTGGGCAGATACTACGGGAAAATTTTCTCCCGGTCAGCCATGGTTCTATTCAGATATTAATGATGACGGAGTCTGGAACCAGGGAACAGAAGAAGTCAGTTCTTTATCCGGATTAGCAAAACAAAAGGTATTGTTTACAGATACAAAATGGTCTTATCAGATCAGCCCCCGATTGGGCATCAGCCATGTGATCACCGATCAAGCAACATTCACATTTAACTATGGATTGTATTACCAGACCCCTGTTTATCAAAATGTATTCTTACAGACCAATAAGCAGGAAGATCCGGAAGAATTATTTGAATCATCAACTGGAGCTACTGTTGGAAATGCTTCCATGTCAGCTTCTCGAAATGAATCCTATTCGTTTTCCTTTAATATTCAATTCAATCGTTATTGGGCATTTACACTAGGTGCTTATAACAAAAATATGTCCGGAAATCTCTTTACGCGCCAAAGCCGATCTGGTGTTTATGAATACAGGGTATTTTCCAATGGTGATTATGGTAGCTCCCGGGGGATAGATTTTTCTTTACAAAATCGAGGAGCTCGAATTAACACTATGGTACAGTATACATATTCTATTTCTAAGGCTAACAGAGCCTATGATTGGGCATCAGCTACTGGAGTGTATGTGGATGCGCCTTCTCAAGAATACCTTATGTCTTACGACCGGCCCCACGATTTTACCCTGACTGTATATACCAGGCTACCGTATGGAATTAATGCAGGGATGACGGCATTTTATGAATCCGGTCCACCCTATACGCCTATGATCTTTGACGGACGGGATCCACGACCGGATACAAAGAATCCAAATTCAGAACGCCAGCCACCATACAAGAATGTCAATTTACTATTCACGAAGGCATTTAAATACGGTGGAGTAGAAGTCAATCTGGGTTTGAATATAGTCAATGTATTCAATTTGAAAAATGATCTGGATATATATACGTTGACAGGTGTGGCGTCAGATCCGGGAACTTATTATACAGATACCGTTGGGCTTCCAGATGAGGAACATGATAAGCCCAGTTCCTCTTATGATCGTCCGTGGATGTATAATACACCCCGCCAGGTGAACTTTTACATGCGTATCGATTTTAAATGATTCGATTTATCATTACAATTTTATTCACTACAGCAACTTTGCTGCCGAAAGAAAGCAGCATTGATCGACAAAAACGCAAATCTCCCATTCTAAAAACTATCCCCGGCAGCGTGGAAAAGATCGGTGATTACCCATTCCCAACCAATCCATTGAATGATCGGGCAAAAGGGTATTTGCTGCAGGGCAAGGTGAAGAACGCCATCAGCAATTACGGCGGTTTTATAGATTGGGATAATCATCCTGCAGGGCTTTGGGGTGATTATACTTATCTGCCAAATGTAGCTTTTTTGGCCGGTGTTCCAGGACAAAAGTATACATCTGAATTCAATTGGAATATTTATGAAACAATCACGGGAGGAAATGAGGTTGTTCGACAAACTTGGGTCTCTACTGAAGCCTATGAAGCATGGTTTGCAGATGGCGATACTAATTTTGTTGGTATTTTATTTGAAGCTGAGGATGACAATGGTATCTGGCACCCAGACAGTGTTGCAAAAATTTTATCTATTGATCAAGTAAATAATTACTATCAATGGGGTATCGATGATTCAAATGAGCGCATTTTCATTAGTGCCTTTGGTTCGGCAGATCCAAACAATTCCGGATCAAGAATGGGGCTTATTTATCCTTGGGCTTTACGTCCAAATTTAAAAGAGCGGACAGATGATTTTGATATTTATGAATATGGAGAAGATAAAGAAGAATGGACAGACGACGATGAATTAGATTATTATGGAGCCAATGTAGCTGAATCCTGGTTCACGCGTATTGGTGGGCGAACAAATACAGACTGGCATGCTACCACTAAAGCCCGGACCAATACTCATAATACAGAAGTATCAGCTGGGGATATTTTTGGAGATACCTATTTTTCAGATGCAGGAGATACATATCCATTATTAGCGCACAGTAATTATTCGCAAACATGGCCGGAGAAATTAAATATCGAAACAGGTGAAATGGAGAAATTCTGGCCTGGTTGGTGGGCGGAGGAGTTTGTGGAGGATCTACCTGATTGTGATGGCACCAGGAAAGACTCCGATTGTTGGCAGGAAGTACCAGGAAGGTTTATTTCAGACACAGATGTGTATATGGAATTTGATGACCGCTGGGCCCATCGTGGAAATACGGTCAATACCAATGATGAATATGAAGTAACAGGATATCCCATGGGCTTAAAGGTCAAAGCCGAGGCCCATTCTTACGGTGTATCATATGCTGAAGATATCATGTTTGTGACGGTGAGAGTTCGGAATGAAAGTGGCGACTGGTACGATGAAGATGGAGGATTCCACGATGGATTGATTATGCCTGACGGAACCAAGCTCCAGCGAGGAAAAGGATTTGATTATCAAGGTTTAACGCTTGGATTTTATATGGATGCCGATGCTGCCAGTACAGATCTCTATGGAAATTTTGGCGTCCATACAAATGACGACGATTACATGGAATACTACGATGAGCGATTTGAGATCGGCGGTGAATCATTAATCGTAAGTATGGCCATGATCTATGATTATGACGGTAACAGCAATGGAGCAACAGATCTTGGTATTGTCGCTACTCAATTACTTGACACTCCGAAAGCAACACGAGAGATCGATCTTGATCTGGACGGCTTTCCAGATAGGTTTCCCGGAGAAGACCTGAAAATGACCGATTGGCACTGGTTTGACTGGTACAATCGTCCAGGAGTGGTAACCAGGGAAGGGAACGGCAGCTGTTTTGCCGGTGGATCTGGATGCCCCCAGGCAAAGAATAAAGAAGAGATAATGTATAAGCTTATGGTTGGCGATACGACCAATGTATTAGAATCAGAGCACGCCTGGCATTTCCATACACCTAACCCTGATACTGATCTGGGATCAGAGTTGAATCCGCACTTTGATTCTTTGGAAGGATTAGAAGATGAAGATGCATTCGATGGCGGGTTGGATTGTGTGTTCATTATGAGTTGTGGGCCTTTCGATTTGGCGGTCGGTGAAGAAGTGCCCTTTTCGTTTTGCATTATTTTTGGTCAGAATAAGCAAGATCTAATCAGCAACGCCAAGTTTGCCCAGATTATGTATAATTCTCATTACCAGGGTTACACACCGCCAACAAGACCGGAAGCGCACGCTGTGGCAGACCATGGCAAGGTAACTTTATACTGGGACGATGCTGGTGAAACATCAACGGATATTGTAACCGGTTACGCTGATTTTGAAGGGTATAAGATCTATAAGAGTATTGATGATGGTGGCACGTGGGGTTCTCCGGACATGCAGATCTTTGATGATAATGGGATCGCAGTAGGATGGCAGCCATTTGCCCAATTTGATTTGAATGCTTTCGAAGATTCTGTTCATTGTATCTACGAAAATGATGAGTGTGCTGAAGGCTCAAATCGCAGCCGTTCGATTTCTGGTCCCGATCCACATGCACCTTGGTTTAGTCTAGGTTCAGATACTGGCTTGGACCAAATCCGGGTGGATACCACCATTAATGAAACGCATTATACTTACGCATTCGTAGACAGGGATGTAAAAGATGGAATCAAATATACATATGCTATTACAGGGTATGATATGGGAGTTGAATCTGATTTTATAGTGGAATGGAATCAGGATACCAGTGGCGGATTTATACCCGATACAACCTGGTCATTTTCTAACCCGGAGCACTGGTCGAGCCCCGATGGCTATGCCAGCATTGAGAATTCAAAAGGAACCACCATTTTAGATAAGAATTTTGTCCAGGTGTATCCCGGCTTTCCATCGCAAGAACAGATCACAGAAGTCGGTATTGTACCTAATCCCTATATCGTACGCTCTCATATGAACGAAACAGAATATGTTCGGGAGATACGATTCACTAAAATTCCTTCATCATGCAAGATTACCATTTATACGGTTAATGGAGAGTTGGTACAAACATTGGATCATATGGATCTCACAAGTGAAGATTCAAACGAGATCCGTTCTGGAGGTGAAGCGATCTGGGACCTCAGAACCGTGAATAATCAGGAAGTTGCTCCCGGCCTTTATTTGTTTACTGTGGAATCAGATGGTATGGAAGATTACATCGGCAAATTTGCGGTGGTGCGCTGATGGTCAGGTTGTTGTCATTATTATTGAGTATGAGTTTATTGTTTGGTCAATATAGAGATATACCTGACATTGTGACCAATGTGGCCCAGTCAGCAGGTAACTGGTTGAAGCTTGAGACGAACCCCAGAGCCGTAGGACTTGGAGGCTCGTTTGTGGCATCCGGAAGAGGTATCGGAGCTGTATCCTATAATCCGGCATCTATAGCCTTTATAGAAGGAGAAGAGAGTTATGTATTTCGGACCCAGTATGTAGCAGATATTACCCATAATGTGGTATCATACGGCCGGAAGATGAGCAGCAGTGATTTTGTAGGTTTTCATTTATTCTATTTGGACTCCGGTCCCATGAAAGTGACCAACAGGGAATATCCCGATGGAACGGGTGCAGAGTTTCATGTACAGTCTATTGCATTTAGAACCACGTATGGCCGGCGGCTGACGGACCGGCTGAAGGTAGGAGTGAACCTGAACTTTATCCGGGATGAGATTTATACAGTGTCCATGAATACCATGGCGTTTGATGTAGGGTCCAATTTTGATACGGGTATCTATGGATTCAGACTGGGAATGAGTGTGACCAATTTTGGCCCGGAGGTACAGTATCATGGAGATGGTCTGCAGCAGACAGTGCCGGACACCGTGGATGTAGATGGTGTACTGCACAAGGTTACTGGGACATTCCCATTACCATTGGTATTCAGGCTGGGTGTGGAGAATGAGATTGTTGGTCCCAATAGTGCATTTGTACAGAATAATACCCACAGTGTGAAGGTGACAGTAGATGGGGTGGTTCCTAATGATTATACCTTTACCAGTCATCTAGGAGTGGAGTATGGTTTCAGGGAAATGGCCTATATCAGGGGCGGAATGCGTATAGGTCATGATACAGCCACATTCAGTGGCGGCGTGGGTATTCGTTTAAAGACCCGTCCCATGACTTTTCACATAGATTATGCTTTTGTAGACTTTGGAATCCTCAAACTATCTCACCAGGTGGGACTGGGTTTGGAATTCTAAATGAAAAAACAGTTCCCCATATTGTTTATATTAAGTCAAATACTGATTGGACAATCTGCGCCAATCACGCCAACCTTGTATGCAACAGTGGATCATGAACAGGTGTATCTGGCATGGAATAATGCTGCGGAACAGTCCATTGATTCATTGACCGGTTATGCAGACTTTGAGGGATACCGGATTTATCGCAGTACAGATGGAGGCAGTACGTGGGGAAGTGTAGATGACAGGCTGTATGATCATAATGGCCAGTTTATCGGATGGAAACCATTGACCCAATTCGATCTGGACGCAGATGAAGATGAAGAATTTTGTGTGTATGGTGATGATTGTGAAACGAACAATACAGCCACTCGAGGTGAAGAAATATCTGGCCTCGATCCGTTGAATACACGTATCAAACTAGGAGATAATACGGGACTGACCCATAGTTATGTGGATTCTAATGTCATTGATGGCATGGAATACACCTATATAATCACAGCCTATGATATGGGTTTAAGAACGTATGACGTTGAATATACAGATGATGATGGTGATGGAATTTTCACTGCGGATACTTCTTGGTCCTTATCTAATCCAGACAGGATCACAGTTGCAGGAGAGGGACTACCCAGTCTTGAAAGTGAATTTGGGTCATCTGTATTAGATGATAATTATGTAAAGGTTACCCCAGGATATTATGCTAGTAATGTTTGGTTTCCTGATCAGGATAATATCGACACACTTTTTGTAACACAATCGGGAACAATTGGAACAGGTGATAAATCATACGCTGTTGTCGATCGTTATGAGCTGACGGATGAATTATTAAAATTTGAGATCCAGGCTAGTATCGCGGTAGATGCCGTAGAAAATATGGCCTGTGAGGATCCCCAGATCTACGTGTATGAAATCGATAATGATACAATTCCGGTAACGATCGCAGCTGAATATAATACAGGCGAGTTGACCCAAAGCCAGATCGATTCCCTTAATGACCTACCCGGTTCATCGGAGAATGGCGGTGTGATCTATATCCCGGAGTATAAAATGATTGCTGATGTAGATGTGATCAGTGATAAGATGAGCGGGATCCAATTTGAATTTGAAAATATGCCCCGGATTGCCCAAGATAAGGTTTTGGTGGATGAATATTATTGGGGTACTGATTCGACAAATTATACTAAACCTTTAACCGGACTGTTAGATCCTAATTTTGAATACAGCAATCAAAGCACCTATGACCGACGGTTGAACTTTGATTATTTGATCGAATTTTTTGATACGCCTCGTGGCGATACAGTTACGAATGTTTACTGCAATACATTTCCTACAGTTCTACCTTATCGAATTACCAACTTAACCACAGGTAAAAAAGTATCTCTAACCCATAAGGATTTAGGAGTGCTGGGTGTGCTTCCGCCTAATTATGATGAAGGTGCTTTTGATTGTGCCTGGACTCGTAATGAAGAAATAAAATTTTGGGGTGATACATTACAGACCGCAGATGGGCAAGAGGAAGTATTTACATTTACTCTAAAAATCAATATTCCTTTTTATGAATTCATTGGTGATTCTTTAGCCTGGACAGAAACAGGTACATATAATGAAGATGCTATTGTACATCATAAAGCAATGCTTTGGCAGGCGCAGACAGATATTATTTTTGATGAGCCTAGTGCTGAATATTATGATGATGATGCGGATGGTGTAAATGATAATCCTTGGGTTCCGTATTATCCATGGTATGATGGAGATTCATTAATTATCCGTACTGAAAAATTCTATGTGGATGGAGATAGCTGGGTTGTGGATATGTCTTTATTAGGAAAACAGCAAGATGTGACAGAAACTAAACTGGACAGCATCAGCGTCGTCCCCAATCCGTATATGTCCCGTTCCCATTTTCAGGAAGCAGATGAACGCAGATTACGCTTTACCCGGCTACCCAGTGAGTGCCAGATTAGAGTATATACAGTAACAGGTGAATTAGTGACCGTTATTGATCATTCTGATGCCTACGACAGTAATGAATGGTGGAACTTGCGCAGTGGCAAAGATCATGATGGAAGTGAGATTGCTCCGGGTCTATACATTTTTGTTGTGGAAGCTGAAGGCATTGAGCACATCGGCAAATTTGCGGTGGTGCGCTGATGGTCAGGTTGTTGTCATTATTATTGAGTATGAGTTTATTGTTTGGTCAATATAGAGATATACCTGACATTGTGACCAATGTGGCCCAGTCAGCAGGT
>Ga0208641_1001058_pt1 | contig 14506 bp, 15 predicted proteins | sample ETN02SmetaG_2_FD_185789 | JGI IMG/M metagenome (GOLD analysis project Ga0208641, IMG submission 185789) | Marine microbial and viral communities from oxygen minimum zone, Eastern Pacific Ocean - ETNP2014F10-02SV253 (SPAdes) (version 2) | ecosystem: Environmental > Aquatic > Marine > Oceanic ... | reverse complement strand
TTTTTTTTTTTTTTTTTTCATTGAATGTGATTCTACTTATATATTACAATAAATTATTGCTATATATATAATTTCGACGATTGCTTGGAATGGCAGCAAAATTTTTTACAAGTTGCAATTGATATACAACCAAATCTCTAAATTTAAACCCAGCAGAGCACATGCTTAAGTAACACTCCCACATCTTCACGAACTCTCCGCCATATAAATATTTTGCTTTGGCTTTATTTTTAATAAATCGCTGTAACCAAATTTTAAGTGTTTTGTCATAATGATGTATTAGAGTTTCGCAATCAGCTAAAACTAAATTTGTTTTTTCAATAGGATTCATTAAGTCAGACAAACTGGGAACCACGCCGCCTGGAAACACGTACTTCTGTATAAACGGCTGTACGGCTCCGGGGGACTTGACTGATCCTATAGTATGTAACAAAAATAAGCCATCATCGGTCATTATATCTTTTATTTTTTTAAAAAAGGTTTTATAAAATTTTTTCCCGATATGCTCAAAGGCACCTACTGACACCCCTCTTTGAAATTTTTCTTTTACTTCACGATAGTCACATAGTTTAAATTGAACCTGATTGTCTAGTTTTAATTCTTTCGATTTTTTTTTACAGTAATCAATTTGATTTTCACTTAAAGATATTCCTGTGACTTCGCATTCGCTTTGTCTTGCGATTTCAAATGCTAGCCCACCCCAACCACATCCTATATCAATAACTTTTTGACCAGGATGTAAATCCAATTTTTTTATTATATGATTGAGTTTATTTTGTTGCGCATCTTCTAAACTTTCGTCATCTTTTATAAAATAGGCACATGAATATTGCCTATGTTTCTCATCCAGAAATAAATCGTAAAGTTCTTCGCCTTTATCATAATGATGTTCAACATTTTTTTTTGATTTGGTTGGTAGATTGTAATTAGTAATATATTTCCAAGTATGCAGTATTTTATTAACAATACTTCCATAAATATTAATTTCACTGCTCCCCAAGTTTTCAAAGGTCATGTTAAAAAAATCCAGTAACGAGCCATTTTCAATCTCAATTTCTCCTCGCATATACGCCTCCGGAAAATTTAGATCCGGACTTATTGCTAATTTCCAATTTAAATCTTTTTTTAATAATTTTATCGTTAGAGGTTTCTGTAGATTTGGTTTGCCGCAAATATATTTCTGACCTTGAGAATCTACCAAAACAATCCCTCCGTTCTTTTTAAATATCTTGGATAATAATCTTGCTACTAACATAATTTAAGCTGCAATATTCTTTTCAGGATAAAAATTTAAAGCCTTCAGTGCATCCATCATTTGTTTTTCTTGTTCTTTAGAAAGAAGACTCAATGGTGGCAAAACTGTTTTATATTTTTTGTCTTTAAATGACATAAAAGTGTGCAAGCCTGATATTAGGTTATTTTTGTCAAAGATTTTACGGATTGCGCACAGACGTTCATTAAAAGTTTGTTTCTTTTTATTATAAAAATCGTCGTAAACTTTGCGAGCCAGTGATGCGGTAATATTCACCGTCGCGGATATAATTCCTGCGTTACCTAATTCTAGGCCTCGTAGTAATTTAGTTTCGCTCCCTGGAAATATTAAAAAATCATCATCTATTTTAAGTGTGTCAAATTTATCATAGTCAGAATCCTTGACGCCTTTTACTTGCGGGAATTCTTTTACCAATCTTTCAATAATTGGAACATCAAATTTGTATCCAAATAATTTTTCGAAACTATACAAGATAACTTGAATCTCAGGGACTTTATTGAAAAGGTTTGCAAAAAATTCGTATGCACCTTCATTTGTAAATTTGTAGTAAGCGGGCACACCTAATAAAAATCTATCAATTCCATTTTTTAATGCAAATTTAATTAAATTTACATTCTCGTTTAAACTATTGAGTCCAGTTCCAAGAATAAATCGTTCCTTAAATTTATTATCACTAAGTTTTTCAATTAACTTTTTTTTTTCGTCAATAGAAATTAGTTGGGCCTGTCCAGTTGAGCCGAATAGGACACAGCCTACTGCTCCATTCTGGAGGATATATTCGGAATGTTTAATCGTTGAATCAATATCAACTGTCAAATCTTCGTTACAAATTGTAATCGAAGCACAATAAATGCCTTTCTGTATCTGTTTAGCCATGTTTAAACCTGTTTATTTTAAATTATATTCGATTGAATCAAAAATGAAAGTTTTTGTTTTAAAGTACACACAACGATTTTTTAAAAAATCTGATAAATAAACTAGGTAAAATCATGCTTAAGGATTGCCTGTTTGCTTTCGTTTACTATTTGGCTAAGTCTTTCGGTGTTTGCATCTTTGTTCACATCTGGATGAATTTTTTTTTGTAAGTTGTTAGCTGCTATTATTACCTCTTCTTTCGAGCAACCTCTTTTAATTCCCAAAATTTTATAAGCTTCATCTAAAGTCAAACTACTTGAAGGAGCTGCTTGGTGACGACCATAATAAGAAAATCTTCCTGAACTTCTTAGATAATTAAGAAGACGCCAAAGTTGAAATATCTGAATAGCTGTTAAACCCTTTATTTTAAGAGCGCTCATTGCAAGTAAAAATAGGGGTAATGAAAATAATATCCTGCCCCCAACGGCAAGAATTATAGCAAGTATTAACGATAATAGTATAATTATACTTCTGGCACCTTTTACAACTTTCTTGCTATTTGCCCTAGCAAACCAAGATAATAACAAAAAAGTGATGACAAAAATTATTATTCCAGTAAATAAAATATTCATATAAATATTTATCTCTATGAAAATACCACAATTAAAACGAAAATTAGAAGTTAAAAAACACCATGGCTATGAGATAAAAGACGAATTTTCTTGGATCCATCAGAAAAATATTCTTGAAGTATTAAGAGATGGTTCAAAATTAAATCCTGAAGTAAGAAAATATTTAGAAGAGGAAAACGCTTATACAAAATTCAAAATGAAAGATACTGAAGAATTTCAAAAGAAATTATTCAAAGAAATTAAAGGAAGAATCAAATTAGATGATGAATCGCTACATTTTTTCTATAAAAAAGATGGATGGGAATATTGGGCAAAAACAACTACGGAAAATAATTATGCTATACATTTAAGAAAAAAAATAGGAGATGGTAAAAATAAAATTCAAGAATATTGGAACGGAGATAAAGAAAAAAAGAAAATAGGTGCTAGCTATTTTGGTTTAGGCGATCTCTCCGTGAGTCATGACCATTCTCTCCTAGGTTATTCATTGGATCTTAACGGAAGTGAGTTTTACACTATTTATGTAAGAAGGATTGCTGACGAACAACTGGTTACTGAAAAAATTGAAAACACATCTGGAGGAATAACTTTTAGCAAAGATTCTCGGTTTATTTTCTACACTTTATTAAATTCTAAACATCAACCCAAAAAAGTTTTTAGACATAAAATTGGATCGTCCCCAAATGAGGATGAACTAATTTATGAGGAACTTGACGAAAGATTCACAGTAGGAATGGGAGGTTTAACTACAGATGAAAAATTTTTTTTAATTGGTACATCTGACCATTCCACAACTGAAACACATTATTTCACATCGGATTCTGCAAACGCAGAAGAAGAAATAAAATTAAATCTATTTCAAAAGCGTAGTGAAAAAATCAAGTATTCAATCGATTCTTGGCAGAGTTATTTTTGGATTCATACGAACCAAGACAAATCGCCTGATTTTAAAATTTGCAGGTGCAAACATGAAAATATTAACAGCTGGGAAGATTTTATTCCGGCCAAAAAAGAAGTAATAATTGGAGGCTTTAGTTTCCTCGATGACTGGATGATTAGAGGAGAGATGTCTAATGCGTTACCTAAACTGTTTGTAAGATCTCTAAAGACCAATGAAGAAGAAGAGTTGGTTTTTGCCGACGAAAAAGTTTGGAGCCCATCTGTTTCTGAAATGCAAAAGGAAACAAATACAGATAATGTTTATATTAGCTATTCCTCTCCAAAGACTAATTCGAGAGCTTATATTTATAATCTTAGAACAAAAGAAAAAAAATTTGTAAAAGAACAAGAAGTTCTAGATAAAAACTATTCTCCCAAAAACTACATTACAGAAAGATTAGAATGCAAATCTCATGATGGAAGATTAATACCTTTAACCATAACTCGACATAAGGATACCAAGGTTGATGGAACTGCTAATATTTTATTATATTCGTATGGAAGTTATGGAAACAGTTTAAGTTTTGACTTTTCAAATACTAGGCTAACTTTGCTTAATAGGCATATTATTTGGGTTGATGCTTCCGTCAGAGGTGGGCGTGAGCGTGGAGAAATCTGGCACGAAGAAGGAAAAATGCTAAATAAAAAAAATACTTTTGAAGATTATATGTCTGCTGCAAAATTTTTGATTGAAAAAAAATATACTTACAAAGGTGGTATTGTGGGATATGGAGGCAGTGCTGGTGGTCTTTTATTAGGAGCGGTAGTTAATCAAGCCCCAGAATTATTTTTAGGAATGGTGATTCAAGTTGGATTCCTCGATTCTCTGACCACTAATGTTGATCATTCTTTGCCTTTGAGTCTTGGGGAGATGACTGAATTCGGCGACGCCAAAGGTAATTTCGATCACTTTAAGTACATCAAATCTTACTCACCTTACCACAACATTAAACAAATGGATTATCCTAATTTACTATTAGTCACAAATCTAAAAGACGTAAGAGTCCTCTTCGACGAGCCTACAAAATTCACAGCCAAACTTAGACAATATAAAACTGATAAAAATTTATTACTTTTAAAATGTGAATTAGAAGATGCAGGCCATGGCGGAAAATCTGGAAGGGACTCAGCTATTGAAGAAATAGCTTTTGATTATAGTTTCATTTTAAAAATCACAAATAAATTAAATACCTAATCTTGAAATTTTAAAAATCGTTCCTAAATAATAGTAGTGAGTGCCATTATGGGCTCACTTAAATAGTACTTGCTTAATGAAAGGAGTATATTATGAAAGAACTATCTATATTTAATCAACTAAGGCCCGTGACTGTGGGATTTGATAGTGTATTTGACAATTTCGAAAGAATGTTTTCTGACGATTTTTTCAGTGCCCCATCAAATTATCCGGCTTACAACATCGTAAAAACAAAAGATAATCATTACGATGTGGAAGTTGCTTTAGCAGGATTCAACAAGAAGGATATTAAAGTTAGTTATGCTGACGGACAATTATCTATTGAATCAGTAAAAAACGACAAAACTAAAGAAGAAGATGAAAACGGAAACGTTATTCATCAAGGTATCGCAAAAAGATACTTCAAGAAAAGCTTTAGTGTTGCCGATAACTGCGAGGTTAAAGGCGCGGAACTAAAGGACGGATTACTTAGAGTGTCGCTGGAACGTATAATTCCGGAAGCACAAAAACCTAGAATGATTGATATTAAATAATCATTCCATAGATAGAGGCGGTAGTGATGCCGCCTCTTGATCTTTTAAAAACATCCCTTTGAAGAAAAACCTACAACTATTTCGCTTTTATTGATCTCAAATTTCCTCTCGCAAGTAATATTGTATTTTTTTGAAACATAGACAAGAATTTTTGAACCCTTTGCGTCATAGGTAACCTGATCTGGTAATCCCATTACAATTTTTAACTCTGATTCGGGCTGATGAATAAATTTGCTTAATTTTTCATTTTCCTTTTTTATTGCTCGTTGTGATTTATCCTCAATAGTCTTACAACTGCTAAGTAAAGAGAAACTGATCAAAACTACTAAAAAAACTGCGATTTTTGAAACCATGCTTTCAACCAAATATAGAATACCACAAAAATTTTCAACAAGTATAAACTTTCAGGTTGTATATTTTAAGCATTATACACATTTAAATAGCTTTAATTAGTTGTGACTTTCTTGAAAAGGTTTACTAAGGTTCACTTTTAAAACTTTAAGGAGGAAATATTATTTTATGATGGATAAATATTTCGACTATAGAAAACACAAAACGGATTTTAAGACAGAAGTCATTGCAGGAGTATCGACCTTCTTGACGATGGCATATATAATGTTCTTAAATCCAATAATACTTGCAGACGGAGGTTTTGATTTTGGAGGGGTATTTACTGCCACGGCGTTGGCAACTGCTCTTGCATGCTTCATAGCAGCCTTTTATGCAAAAACATGGCCAGTCGGCTTGGCTCCCGGTATGGGAATAAATGCTTTTATAGCATACGGAGTTTGCTTGGGTATGAAATATACTCCAGCAGAAGCGTTAGGTGCTGTTTTAGTTGCTGGCGTAGTCTTCTTAATAATTTCACTAACACCAATAAGAGCTTGGCTGATCAATAGCATACCTAAGAGTTTAAAATTAGGTATAGGTGCTGGGATCGGCTTGTTTCTCGGTGTGATAGGTTTTGAAATTATGGGTCTGACTGCTGACCATCCCGTTACACTTGTTACACTAGGTAATTTAGGTAATCCTTTGCTTTTATTAGGAGCTGGTGCATTCATATCGATGATTGTAATGGAGAAAATGAAAATTAAAGGGAACATAATTATCGGAATTGTTGCCTTTAGTGCTATTGCTTGGGTCACTGGCTTAGGCAAATTTAATGGTGTTGTATCCGCTCCACCACCAATGACTCACTTATTTGCATTTGACTTAGGTGCTGCATTATCTGCTTCAATGGTAACAGTAATTTTTACTCTGTTCTTCATTGATTTTTTCGATACTGCTGGAACTTTAACAAGCGTTGCAAATGTTGCTGGTAAAATTGGAAAAGACGGAAAAATCAAAGACATTGACAAGGCTATGCTTTCAGACAGTGCATCTACCGTTGTGGGGAGTATCTTAGGTACGAGTACTGTAACCACATACGTTGAGAGCGCCGCGGGTGTCAAAGCAGGCGGAAGAACAGGAATGACTTCACTTGTAATAGGAGTTTTATTCTTGTTATGTTTATTTTTTGCACCGCTCGCCACATCACTACCAAAAGAAATAGATGGAGCTGCATTAATTTATATTGCAACCATTTTTGTTCGTAACATAGTTGATATAGAATGGGATGACATTGCTGAATCTGGGCCTGCCGTGCTGGCCATGATTGCGATGCCCTTCACATATTCTATTTCACACGGAATAGCTTTAGCATTTATCTCTTACGCAGCGATTAAAATCTGCACAGGAAAAACAAATGTTAGTCCAGCTATTTGGGTAATAGCAATAGCGAGCTTAATAAGTTTTGTTGTTGCTTAGCTAAAAAATTTAAATTTTTATTGAAAAAGGGCCGGATTTATTCTGGCCCTTTTTTTTATTTATTATGTTTCTTTTTTAAGTCTTCAATTCTAATTTCTTCATGTGCCTCGAAGGGTTGCACTATCCAAGGTGAGTTCGGTAAATTCACTGCGCAAAAGTCTGGTGTAAAGGTCGACTTTTTCTTCTTCCATAAGCAACCTGTTTTAATCTCTTTGATATAATTTTTAATTGGATCGTGATTTTTTAACCATTCTATACTTTTATTAAGCGTTAAGCCTGTATCACTTAAATCGTCTATTAGTAAAATTTTTTCAAAATCATTGCCTTCTGCAATAGAACTTATCTGTCTTGAAAACATTATAGAACCCTGAGTGTTTTCTACCCCTTTTCCTGAATAGCTTTGTACGGATAAATATCCAGTTTTCATTTTCCATATTCGCGAAAGAAGGTCAATGCAAAGGCCCGCTCCCCTCATAATTCCAATTAAAATAGTAGGTTTATAACCACTTTCATCAATTTGGATTGCTAATTTTTCTACCGTATTTGTATAGTCTTCCCAGCTAACAATTAATTTTTCTGACATACCAATTCTGCTATCATAGTTAAAAAAAACTTAATTAAAAAGGAGAAAATTTATGTCAAAAGGATATTGGATATCTGTGTATGAAAAAATTGAAGATCCTAAAATTCTAAGTGAGTATGCAAAAAAAGCAACAATCGCAATTCAAGGCCATCAAGGAAATTTTTTGTGTCGTGGTGGCAAAAATATCTGTCTAGAGGGATCCGCCAAACCTAGAACCGTTGTTGTTGAATTTCCCTCTTTTGATCTAGCAAAACAAGCTTACAATTCCAGTATGTATAAGGAGGCCCTTAATATTTTGAAAGGCTCTGTAGAAAGAAATTTACAAATTATAGAAGGGATTTAATTTTATTTTGTGCTCTTAGGTTGAAGTAATGCCGAACCCCCAGCGACACTATAAAAATTACTACTAAGATTATCCAATTATACTGATGCATTCTTAAATAGCTCATGTGTCCACTTAACATTACCCACAATGTAATATATGTAAGCAAGTTATTCATGATGCTACGATTCTTAGCATCGATACTTAAATTTAAATCGTATTTTCCTTTCTTATTTAAAACTGCCAACTGCTTTTGATTTGGGATAATTCTAAAAAATACGTTAAAAAACATCACGGAACCACAGACGATACCAAAATGCAAATAGCTATAACTTTTTGAAAAAATTTCAGTTGAAATATACGCAACAATGACCGCTAGGATAATTAGCAACAAGTAAAAAATTGTTTTATAATTTTTTAGTTTAGATTTGCAAGTATTATCATAAATTAACCAGACCAAAATAACAGACAAGACAGATATTATAACCGCAGTTGGGGGTGTTATGTCCATCACCTTTTTATCGACCATTAGAATTCCTGCATTTGAATAGTAAATAAGAATCAACAACAAAACTCCAGTAAGAAAAGTTAAATAAGATTGATACTTAAAAACAATGAGTTCAGTGAAGAGTTTCTTGGGAACGCCTTTATATTTAGCAAGATAATAGTATGACCCAGAATGGATGAGCATTTTTTCTCCTCCAATTTCTTTATTTTTTTTGTTTTTCTCCAATTTATAATCCAGATAATTAAACAAAAAACTATTGCCAACCCACAATATAGCAAACATAACATGGGCCCACCTAATTAAGGACTCTAGAAGTTTAGTAAAAGGAAAAAATTCCATTTAATATTTAACCTTGTCTGTTTTTTTATCCCATAATTCAAAAGCTATCAAAGCTTCGTTTCTCATCATTTGAATCATAGGTATCTTGCGTTCTTTAATATTTTTTTTGAGTTCTTCATAGATGAAGGAATCATCAAAATCAATTTTTTGTGCATCGCTTCGTGTATTAGCATAATATATTTTATCTATCCGAGCCCAATAAATAGCAGATAAACACATACTGCATGGTTCGCACGTTGTGTACAATTCATAACCTTTTAAACTAAAATTATTTATATTTTTACACGCATTTCTAATTGCTGAAATCTCTGCATGAGATGTAGGATCGTTAGTTGAAGTTACTGTATTAAAACCCTCAGATATAATTTTGTTGTCTTTAACAATCACCGCGCCAAATGGGCCAGTCCCCTTATTAGCACTTTCAATTGAAAGCTCAATAGCTCTGGACATAAATTCATTTTTCATATTTTGCTTTTTAAATCTTTAATACTCATCAAAATTTTTTCAGGTGTTGCGGGAGCATCGAGATTAGGATTCAAGGTATAATTTCCGATGGAAGCTATGGCATTTTTAATTGCAAAAAAATAACTCATTGAATTCATGAGAGGTGGTTCACCCGTTGTTTTTGATTTATTTATCACATTTTCAATATTTTTTCCTTTTTTAAAAATTTCTGCATTAAATTGTTCTGGCATATCACTCACTGCAGGAATTTTATAAGTTGAAGGCGAATGAGTAGTAATTTGGCCATTGGATTTCCAATTAACTTCTTCACATCCTAACCAACCTGCACCCTGAACGTAGCCTCCCTCAATCTGTCCCATCTCAATGGCTGGGTTAATAGCTTTACCAGCATCATGTAATATATCAGCACGTAATATTTTATTTTCTCCCGTTAATGTATCAATCATCACCTCAGTAACCGCTGCGCTGTAGCAAAAATAAAGAAATGGTCTTCCTTTAAAAGTTTTCCTATCAAAATGTATTTTTGGTGTAGCGTAAAAACCTGAAGACGATAATGAAACTCTATTTAGATAGGCTTCTTTAATAAGTTTATTGAATTTAAAAGATTTGCCTTTAAATTTAACCATTCCATTTTCATAAATTCCTTCACTATTTTTAATTTTGTATTTACGTTTTACATATGTAGCTAAGTTCATTTTTATTTTAGAAATTGCATTAAGAGCGGCTGCCCCATTTAAGTCTGTAGTTGAGCTCGCCGCTGAACCCGATGTATTAGGTACTTTATCTGTACGTGTAGCTGAAACTTTAATTTTGTTAAAAGGTATACCAAATGCATGTGCTGCTAATTGTGCAATTTTGGTGTACGTACCTTGTCCCATTTCTATTGCTCCTGTGTTAACTTCAACAGTTCCATCATTGCAATAAATATGTACTAGAGCACCAGCTTGATTTAAATGCCAGGTAGTAAAACTGATACCAAATTTTACTGGAGTTAATGCGATACCCTTTTTAATATATTTGCTTTCTGAATTAAATTTTTTTATGCTTAACTGCCTACTTTTATAATTTGAAGATTTTATAAGCTGGTCAAAAATTTCTTGTATAACATTGTCTTCAATCTTCATATTATAATGAGTTATATTTTTTTTCTTCTTTTGATAAAAGTTTCTTCGTCTTATTTCAGCAGGGTCTTTTTTAAGTGAAATAGAAATATGATCAATAATGTTTTCGATAGCCATCATGCCTTGGTTGCCTCCAAAGCCTCGAAAAGCTGTATTCGATGCTGTATTAGTTTTACAAAGATAATTTTCTACTAATACATTTTCAAGATAATAGGCATTGTCAATATGTAACAAAGCTCTATCATTAATTGCTTCGGATAGATCAGGTGATATTCCACATCTTGACGCAAGTTTTAGTCTTAGACCTTTAATAACACCCAACTCATCAAACCCTACTTCATATTCTGAATAAAAATCATGTCTTTTGCCTGTTATAATAATATCATCATCGCGATCCATTCTAAGTTTAACTGCACGTTTAGTTTTTTTTGCAAGCAAAGTACAAATTGCTGCAAATATAAAAGATTGAGTCTCGGTTCCACCAAATGAGCCACCTAGTCTCCTAGTTTCAACAGTAATTGTATTGCTTTTTTGATTGAGCATTTTTGCTATGATTTGTTGGGTCTCACTTGGGTGTTGTGTTTTAGAAAATACTTTAAAATCATTATCTTCCTGAGGAATGACAAAAGCTACTTGACCTTCAAGAGCAAAGTGTTCTTGACTTCCAGTTGTAAAATTGCCTTTTAAGCGATGCGCTGAATTTTCGATTGCTTTAAGTGCTTCACCTTTTTTGATTATTTTTCCTTTCAAAACAAAAGATTTTTTCTTTAATGCTTCTTTAATAGTAATAATTGGTTTAAGCGTTTCATAACTAATTTTCGCCTTTAAGACCGCCTTCCTTGCGAGTTCTGTTGTTGTTGCAGCAACAGCGTAAAGTGGTTGCCCGTAATACTCAGCTTTTTTTGGAAAAATTGGATCACCATCATACACTGGACCAACATCATTTCTTCCAACTATATCATCTGCGACCACAACAGTTGCGACGCCTTCACTCTTAATCACTTCATCAAGATTTATTTTTTTAATTATTGCGTTAGCTTTTTTGCTCCATCCAATAGCACCGCATAAAGTGCCTGGTGGCTCCGGAATATCATCAGTGTAATAAGCTTTGCCACTAACATGTTTTACACCACTTTCATGGGGTCTTCTTTCATTAATAAAAGTTTCTTGTTTCATTTTAAAAATATACCCCTATTAGTTTTTTTTGTTTAATTTCAACACAACATTTTTCAATTAAATTTTTTGCAATTTCCATACGATATAATCTACTAGCACGCATATCGCTGATTGGTTTAAAATCTTTTTCTAAGGCTTTTTTTGCTTTATGAATAATTTCCTCTGTAATGAGAGAGTTTAATAGTACTTTTTCACAATAAATTGCTCTCTTAGGTATTGCTGCCATACCTCCATATGCAATCCTTACATTTTTAATTTTATTTTTCACTATTTCTAAGTTAAATGCTGCGCAAACTGACGAAATATCATCATCAAACCGTTTTGATACTTTGTATGCTTTAAAAATATTATTTTCAAACAAAGGTATCCTAATAGAATGAATGAATTGTCCTTTCTTCAGCTTAGTTTTGCGGTAACTTGTAAAAAAATTATCAAGAAATAAAATTTTCGTTTTTTTTAAATCCTGCAAAACTACTTTTGCGTTCAGTGATAATAATAAGGGTAAACAATCACCTATTGGAGACGCTGTGGCAATGTTACCAGCCATAGTTGCAACATTACGTATCTGCGGTGATCCATAGCGTTTAAGAATTTTTGTAAAATCTGGATAGTATTTTTTAATATAAGATTCAAGTTCAATTAAAGGAGTCGAAGCACCAACCTCAATGTATTTATTATTATTTTTTATATAGTTTAGTTCACTAATTGAATTCATATAAATAATAGAGCTAATATCTTTTCTTTCTTTGGTAACACTTAATGATAAATCAGTTCCACCGCTAAGGAAATTTGTATCAATATTTTTTTTAAGGATTTTTTTTAATTCCTGGACATATTGAGGAGCAAAATATCTCTTGCCTTTGTTATAAATCACAATGCTTCTATTATTTATTTTTTTTAATAAATTAATTATCTTTTTTTTATTTTTAGCAAAATGATCAATCTTATTTTTATTTTTTAGACTTTTTGCAGCCTTTATTATTGGTTGATAACCAGTGCACCTACAAAGATTTCCAGCTATAGAATCTTTAATTACATTATCTTCAAATTTAGAATATTTTTTGAACATTGAAAATAACGACATAACAAAACCTGGTGTGCAGAAGCCGCATTGAGACCCATGATAATTAACCATGGCTTTTTGTACAGGATGCAACAAACCGTCTTTCGAAATTAAATCTTCAACAAGTATAAGTTGTTTTCCTTGCAAAGTTGGAAGAAGCGTGATGCATGAATTTATCGCTTTGTATTTTATTTCACTATTTTTTAATTCACCTAATACAATCGTACAAGCTCCACAACCTCCTTCGGCACAACCCTCTTTGGTCCCAGTTTTTTTTAATTTCGTTCTGATATAATTTAGTAAAGTTTCATTTGTGTTGGGATTTTTAATTTTAAAAATTCGATTTTGATAAACAAACTCAACGTTACAGGAATTCATTAGCTTCCTCGATAAGTTGAATAACTCCAAGGGGTGACAAGTAAAGGTACATGGTAATGTTCTTTAGGATCGGATACTCCAAATTTAATTACAATTTCGTTTAAAAAAGGTGTCGAGGGTAAGTCGGTTATTTTTTTAAAATAGTCTCCCACAAAGAAAATAAGTTCATATTTGCCTTCTTTAAAATTAGTTCCTTCAATTAAGGGTTTGTCCGATCGTCCAACACTATTTAGTATGACAGAGTTAAGCTTTTCTCTTTTGTCTGAAACTAAATATACATCTACTTTAACACCTTTCGCGGGCTTCCCGGAAAAAGTATCAAGGCAATGAGTAGTTAATTTTGTCATAAGATATTATATAAACTAAATAAGCATGATCAATAAAATTAATAAATTGCCTAAAAGCGATTTTATCAAATTTTTTGCCAATATTTTTGAAAGTTCTAAATTCATAGCAGAAGAACTATATGAAAAAAAAGACCCCAGTTTTAATGATTTTGATAGCTTGTCTCAAAATATACTTGGTATTTTTGATAATACTACAAAAGAACAAAAGTTAAAAATTTTATGTTCACATCCAGATCTTGCAAACAAAACCAAAATTTCTTCTCTGACGCCTGACAGCAAAAAAGAGCAGCAGAGTGTAGGCTTAGATTCGTGCTCAGAAGAAGAATATAACGAATTTAAAAAATTGAACAATGCATATAAAAAAAAATTTAACTTTCCTTTTATTCTAGCCATAAAAGGAAAAAATAAAAACGAAATCTTGAAAAATTTTAGAAAAAGAGTTTCTTCTGATCTAGAAATAGAATTTGCTGAAGCTGTAAAACAGGTAAAACAAATTGCTATCTTGCGTTTAGAAGAATTAAAAAATAAAGATTTTTAGTACGTAACATCTGTCGGATCAATTGATCTCCACATGTACCAAGTAAATACGCTCCGATAACCAGCATGCAGTTTAGAAATTTTGTCTAAGAATTTTTTACTAGGAGGATAAGAGGTTTTTCTGTAATTCTTAGAAATTGCACGAAGCAAACCGACATCCTTAACTGGAAATACATCGGGTCTATTTAGGTTAAAAATCATTAGCATCTGACTCGACCAAACACCTAGTCCTTTTAATTTAGTAATATAGTTTATAACTTCATCATCATTCATTTTCTTAAGCTTTCTAACATCAAAAGATTTATTTTTAAAAGCCTTAGCAATATTTTTTAAATAACTAATTTTTTGACGAGACAAACCTGCGCTTTTTAATTTACGAGAGGGAATTTTTATCACTATGTTGGGAGTAATACGTTTTTTACATTTTTTTTCAA
>Ga0208641_1001054_pt1 | contig 14532 bp, 13 predicted proteins | sample ETN02SmetaG_2_FD_185789 | JGI IMG/M metagenome (GOLD analysis project Ga0208641, IMG submission 185789) | Marine microbial and viral communities from oxygen minimum zone, Eastern Pacific Ocean - ETNP2014F10-02SV253 (SPAdes) (version 2) | ecosystem: Environmental > Aquatic > Marine > Oceanic ... | reverse complement strand
ACATCAGGCCATGCATATTACGAGTTTGAGTGGTGTTGTATCCATTCTTTCAGCCTTTATGAATAATGTGGGTGCCCTGGCACTTATGCTGCCTGTCACGCTCAAAACAGCCTGGGAGCAGAAACGCTCCCCCAGTATCTTATTAATGCCTCTTGCCTTTGCCAGTATCCTGGGTGGTATGGTCACCATGATTGGAACACCGCCGAATATTATTATTGCTAGCTTTAGGCAAGAACAGCAGTTGGAACTGAAGACTCAGGCCCTAGCAGATTCTTCATCCTTGGCATCGGCCTATTTTGAGCGCCAGAATATTTCACCAGACTCATTTGAGCCCGCTCCATTTGGCTTGTTTGACTTTAGTCCAGTGGGAGGCGCTATCGCAATCCTGGGCGTCCTGTTTGTCGCATTAGTGGGTTGGAGACTGATTCCAAAGGAGACCCGTAAAAAACCTAGCGCACAATCCCTCTTTTCTATCGATAAATATGTCACCGAAATACGCATTCCAGAAGGATGCACTTTTATCGGCCAGACCGCAGATAAAATTGAAAGACTTACAGGGGACAAGCTTACCCTTTTTCGATTGATTCATGAAGAAGGGCGTGCAGTGCTCTTCGATCCGGACCGGAAAATAGTGGAAGGGGATCAGTTCCTTGCCAAAGCAGACCCAGCAGACCTGAAGGAGATGATGGATGAATACGGTCTGCGCCTGACTGAAGAAATGCGCTATCGTATTGATTCCTTAAAAGATGAAGATACGACTTTTATGGAAGTGTTGGTTACCCCAGAATCACCGCTGGTGGGCAGAGGCCGTAGTTATCTGCGTAGGCAGTCATCCAACCGGCTGATCCTTATGGCGGTAGCGCGGCAAGATAAACCGGTTCATAAACGCCTGGGTAATGTACAGTTTCGTGTGGGTGATGTCCTTTTACTCCAAGGACGCGAAGAAGTTTTAAAAAGCAATATCCGATCTCTTTATCTATTGCCGCTGGCTGAGCGGGAAATAGAGGTGGGTGTATTTTCGAAAGTAAGTTATGCACTGCTGATTTTCGCTGGTGCGATTCTTTTAAGTATGTGGGGCATTTTACCAACGACTGTTTCATTTACAGGTGCAATCCTGGCTTATGTATTTTCTGGCATCCTGCCGGTTCGCGATTTGTATAAGAGCATCGACTGGTCGGTGATCGTATTGCTCGGTGCCATGATTCCTTTGAGCAATGCTCTGCAAAGTACAGGTGCCACAACATTAATCGCCGATCATGTGGTCAATATGACTCAATCGCTGCCAGCCTGGTCAATCCTGGCACTGATTATGGTGATTACCATGTGCCTGTCGGATGTGATCAATAATGCGGCTACGGCACTCATTATGGCTCCAATTAGTGTGGGTATTGCCATGTCGATGGGAGTAAATATGGATCCTTTTTTAATGGCCGTTGCGGTAGGTGCTTCCTGTGCTTTTCTAACTCCAATTGGTCATCAGTGCAACGCACTCATTTTGGGCCCCGGGGGATACCGCTTCAGTGATTACTGGCGGATGGGTCTTCCCTTGGAAATTTTCATTGTAGCGACGGGTACTCCACTGATCCTGCACTTTTGGCCCCTATGAGAATTGCCAGAAGAAGGGAGAAGGTACTTTCAAGGATGGGATCGGGATTGATTATAGAGAGTACTAACCTCACCGTGTTTGAACTGGGAGTAATAAGGAGGAGTCTAAAATGAACACAATACATGAAATTCCAGATATTTCAAGCGTTAAAGCACCAACCACGCCTTATTCGCATGTTGTGCGGGCCGGTGAAGTTCTTTATGTCGCAGGCCAGCCCGGCATTGATTACAACACAGGTAAACTTGCAGGGGATGATTTTGAATCTCAAGCACGCCAGGCATTTCAAAATCTATCTTTATTGCTTGAAGCGTCCGGCAGCAGCATGAGCAAAGTTGTGAAAACAACAGTTTGGCTTTGTGATGCAAATAATTTTGCCAAATTAAATGAACTTTATACACAATTCTTTCCAAACAATCCACCGGCCAGGTCTACTCCAGTTGTTGGCCTACCGCTCAGGGAATTACACATTTCAATAGAATGTATAGCATTGGTCTAAAATTGTGGCTTTGCAATTAAGAGACTTGGAGCTTTTAAGTACTAACCTCACCGTGTTTGAATTGGGGGTAATAACGAGAGGAAACTAAAATGAAACAGACACTACTAATCATATTACTATTATTTCTTTCAGTTGCTTTTTATCAACAAGAATACAATACTAATGAACTCGTAAATAGTTGTCCCACTTTGGTTGTATAGAGACAAATATGGGAATGAGTAAAATAGAAAAATATATAGTCCATTACTCTAATGGACAGAAGTCGTGTGAAGGAAATTACAAGAATGGGGAAAAAGATGGTAAATGGACTTTTTGGTATAAGAATGGACAGAAAAGGAGTGAGGGAACTTACAAGGGTGTAGATGAAATTGGACATCCCTTACAACAAGGTAAATGGACTGAATGGTATGAGAATGGACAGAAGGAATATGAAGGAACTTTCAAGGATGGGAAAGAAGATGGATTGTCTTTTAGATGGTATGACAATGGACAGAAAATGTAAAATACTTTCAAGGATGGGAAATTGATTGAGGAGACTCGCTGGGACAGAAACGGAAATAAGAACTAACCTCACCGTGTTTGAACTGGGAGTAATAACGAGAGGGTGATAAGATGTCTATCTCCCTGTTGTTATTGCAATTTAACTGTACAGGTTCTACATTCTATCTAATGAGAAAATGTTTCTTAAACTAAAAATGAATGGAAAATAATATTTATGAATGAAGCAGAGAAGAGGTCTGGAAAAGTGAGAAGGACAAGAGAAGACAGAAGGAAGTATAATGATTCGGACTATAGCGATCCAGAAAAGAGAAATAAACGAGACAGAAGATTAGGAGATGAAAGGAGAAAATCATAATTCTAATTAATTGTAAAAGGAAAATGAATTATTTCACTGTTGTAATGCCAAGAAAATATATTCATTTAAATTTAATTCAATTGGAGTTGCTTTCAAGAAGCAACTGACAATTATTTCGTTTGTCTAGCATTTACAGACAATTGAAAGTTTGTGAAAAACTAATATGAAGAATAAAATATGAAATCTGTTAGTCAGATTTTGGAAGGAAAAGGATATAAGACTTGGTCTGCAACCCCAAAGATGCCTCTCTTTGATGCTCTGAAAATGATGGCTGAGAAGAATATAGGATCTCTTATGGTGCTTGAAGATGACAAACTGATTGGTGTCTTGTCTGAACGGGATTATGCCAGAAAGGTCATTCTGAAGGGGAAATCCTCAAAGGATACGCCCGTTGAGGAAATCATGAGCACACATGTTGTATGTGTAGGTCCTGAACATTCTATCGAAGATTGTATGGCATTGATGACTGATAAACGTGTCCGTCATCTCCCTGTACTTGAAAATGACAAGTTGGTTGGAGTGATTTCTATTGGTGATGTGGTAAAAGCCATTATTTCTGAGAAGGATATTATGATCGAGCAACTGGAACATTATATTATGGGAGTTCCATAATACTTACTTATTTCCACATAAAAATAATGACTAAATAAGAAGAAGGAGAAAAACCGATGAAAATTATAGCCATAGTTACTTGTCTTTTAATTTCAGGGATGCTGTATGCACATGACTTTGCCGTGGTAGGTGATGAGCAAATAGATGATAAAGAGGTCCAGGATAAAACGTCTTCCTCAGCTGAAGCGTATCAATTTTACCTTGCAGGTGTAAATCGACTGAATGAAAGTGAATTTGACAAGGCATCAGTAGAGTTTTTAAAGGTCGTTGAATTGGATGGTCAGTTCAAAAAAGCCTGGTTCAAGCTTGCCCTCTCACAGTGGTGGGAACAGAAGGATGAAGATGCTAAAAATGCTTTAGATAAAATGGCAGCCTGTGCTTCAGCCAATGAAAATGACCGGATAATTTCTGAGGGTGTCAAGTTCCTGATTGATGGAAAGTTTGAGGATGCCGTAGTTATTTTTGAGGAAATTGTAAGAAACAATATTGAAAATCAGGATTTTCAGTATTGTTTAGGTGAAGCGTATTACCACCGCGGCGGGATGACTTTAAAATCGTTGGATGCTTTTGAAAAGGTAGTTTCTCTGGACCCTGAATTTAGCTTGGCTTACATCCACATTTTTGACATCTACGTTGATGAAGGACTGTTTGACCGCGGCATCAGTCGGGCTAATCACTTTGTAGAGCTGCACCCTGAAAGTGCCCGTGGATATAAAGATCTGGCTGGGATGTACAAGGCGGCAGGCAGATTCAACGAAGCACTGGATGCCCTGGCACAGGCCAAGCGGATAAATCCTGAAAAACTCGATTATCACCTGGAAATTGCCAAATTGTATAAGCTTATGGGACTTTACAGCGATGCAAACGCTGTTTTTGACGAGATTCTGGCAGGTGATGAGTTGAAAGTAACAGCCGCCATGGGAAAATCCAGAGTGTATTTCATTTTGGGTGAACATTCAAAAGGAATTAATATGCTTGAAATATCGCTGTCGTTTGCTGGAGTGGATACTAATGAAACTGCTTATATTTTGTCGAATATGGCTGCACATTCAATCTATTCAGCTGAATACGTCCAGGCAAACCGCTATCTGGACCGGGCATTAGAATTGAATCCAGATAATTTTTATGTTCTCTACTGGGCAGGATTTCTTCACGCGGAACAGTCGGATGAGGAGTCGTTAATCTCAACTATGAAATCTATTCGGGATCTTCTTGACGAAAAGAAAAATGAATTTTGGGAAAACGCCTATACGGCTCTATTAATTGAAAGATTCATACTACAGGGAGATTTTGATAAAGCATTGGCTGAAATCAAGAATTTTGAGAAAATTTGGCATGATCATTATCTCTATCATGCTGCCATGCTCCATATTGAGAAAGGTGATTACAAACAAGCAATTCAGCTTGCTGATGAAATGCAGGCTCCTTCTGTGGGTGGAAACGCCTATTGGTTTGTCTTTCCAAGGGGATATTATGTCCGCGGTTTGTCCTATGAAGCCATGGGGAAATTAGATAAAGCCAAAGAGAATTATAAATCACTATTGGATTTATGGAAAAATGCTGACGCTACCATTCCTGAACTGATTGATACCAGAAAACGGCTTTCCAGTTTTTGAAATTATAGAGGTAACTTTTTATCCAATTATTACGAAGTCAAATTGGTTTATAAAAAGGGGAGAAAACCGATGAAAATAAAAGTACCTTCTATTATTCAAACAATTCAATTTATATTAATAACGCCTGAGGAAATAGCGTATGAATGAATCGAGACCTTTTTTAATTGTACTATTAATCACCACCTTTTTTGCTCAACTAAACGCCAAAGATCTACTGATGGGTGGCCAAAATGTTTACCTTGTTGGAGACCATAGATACTATGATCCTAATTCATCAATGATTATGACAATGGATACACATTATGATTCAAATGATCAAGAATGGCAGGAAGGAATCAATAGAGATCGTGATAATAATATCAATGCTACTGTATTTGACCACTTAGGTAATCCCAATGATAGTGCTACAGTTTACTTTATATCTACTAATTGGGATACAAGTATAGCCATAGTCACTGATAGTGCAGGCACTGCTTCATCTGAGCTTGATATCGGTGACTGGAGTGCTTACGCACATCATAACACTGATAATGGTACATATATCGATCTGTGGGATGGCGGTGTTTTCCAGATCACGTCAGATAGCAGTATTAACAATATTGAATTATATTTATATCCTAGAAATGAATATGGATTCTTGCTTGCTAAAGTGCGGAGTGCTTATGAAGGGGAAATTCTTGATTATATTCCAATGGCTGGAGTCATGATTGAAGATACTACAGGCAATGATATTTATTATGGGGCTACAAATGTTTGGGGTGACATTGGAACTCCACTCTCTCCTGGCCAGGAATATAATGTTATTGTTTCAGTCGATGGAGAATTACAAGAACAATCAATATACATTAATAGTACTGACACCTACTATGAACTCATGTTTTTTTATGAAGATTCTGCAGGCGGCGGTAATGATGACAGTAGTGATTATGACTATGAGTTTGATGGATTTGATTACCTGGGTGAGTTCGATGGACACCACTATTTTGCTTCAGATGATACTTTATCCTGGTATGATGCCTATAGTTTTACTAACACGGTAGATACAGATGGAAATATGCAAGTATATATGGTTACTATAGGTTCGATGCAGGAAAATAATTTTTTACGAAATTCCATTGATACTACTATGTGGAATCAAAATACTGTATGGATCGGTCTAACCGATGAAGAAGAAGAGGGTGTCTGGCAATGGGTCAATGGTGAAGAACTCTTATTTACTAACTGGAATACCGATGAACCAAATAATGCAGGCGGGGGAGAAGACTATGTAGAGTTCAGACGGTCTGATGGTTTGTGGAATGATCTTTCAATTAATTATGAAAGAGCATTTATTATTGAGGTTGAGTTCGACGAAAGTGGATCTGCCATTATATTGAGCATCGAAGATATTCCTAATGATCAGGGTGGCAGAGTGTATGTTAGTTTTAATGCATCCTTTTTCGATGATGGTGAAACGACAGGCCAATCCTATAGTATCTTTAGATATGATTATTTTGATAATGACTCATCCGGATGGGTAGCGTTGTCATCGGTAGATGCCATTGGTGATCCTAGTTATACCTTTGAAGCAACGACAGTTATGGACTCTACATCCGAAGGCGATGGTATGACAGAGTTCAAGGTAGTAGCATCCATGAGTGCAGGTATTTTTCACTCAGATCCAATGATGGGCTACTCTGTGGATAATATCGCTCCAGGTGTGCCTGGTGGTCTTATGGCTACTGCATTGGATGAAGGTATTCATCTTACATGGGATGTGAGTGTTGAAGAAGATTTTCAGTACTTTGTACTGGAAAAATCACTCAACAGTGAGTTCCAAGAGTATGAAACCTTTGAAACGATAGATACATCCTATATTGATTTGGAGTATGTGTTAAATGAGATGAATTACTATCGTTTAGCGGCAGTTGATCATGCTGGGAATGTGAGTGACTATTCGGATGTAGTTGAAGCAGCTGTGCTATCCATAGATGGTGATTTAATACCGGAAGCCTTTGCGCTTCACCAGAACTATCCGAATCCGTTCAACCCTGTCACCAATATCACATTTATGGTAGATACGTATGGATATGCGTCTATACGTATTTATGATATCAAGGGAAGGTTAGTAGAAACACTAGTTGAAGAACAACTCCCAAGTGGTCAATATGAAGTTCATTGGGATGCATCAGATCTACCCAGTGGAGTCTATCTTATCCGGTTAACAGGATCTAATAAGTCAATCACAAAGAAAGCAGTTTTACTAAAATAGTCTAAATTTGAAAGAATTCTTGTATTCAGGAGAATTTTACGTTTGCAGTTATGGTGGATGCGCTAGTTGGACTATTCATAGATTTCTTAAGAACTATGGAACTGTCTACCATATCCATTCTCGTTTCCCCCCCAAATATCTTACTCTACCTGTCTCCAGGAAATGGAGCCATAGATTTTCCAATAAAGGAGTTCGCGAGCATTTCAGTGATAATCCCGCTGACAGAATAGAAGTTACGACAGCAGTACACGTCATTTTTCTATATATCAAGCCGGTATACTCCATTTTCAGCCGCAGGGCGTTCAGTCAGAGGCATTTGAAAAGTATCGGCGTGACAAAGAAGAATCTTAATATACTTAAAACTCTTTCCCGTCAGGAATATATGAAAAAAAATGAGGATCTTATCAACTACGAGGAGTTCTTCAACAACTATGTGAATGAAACTGCGGAAAGGAATTATGATATTATTTCGGTAAATGTTGAAAAACTTTGGGATAACCTTGATACTTTTTTCGAATATGTGGATATTCCCAAATCAGATAAAGACCGATTTCCAGAAAGACGTAAACCTCAAGCGATAGGAAAAATAACCAAATACATGGACAATATTTATTCATCATATAACACCAAGATTGATGAAATGGACCCCATCGTTACCATACCTATGATACCATCTAAAAGGAGACCATAATAATGAAGTCAATTATCAAGATAATCATCGTAACAATGTTAGTTATCACTGGAAATAATCTTTTTGCTTCTTCTCCGAACCAACACGTTGGAGTATCTCTTCATGAGGATATGATTACAAATTTTTTCACGTCGATTGGCGAAATCTCTGGGAAGGGATCTAAGAAAGTCTTAGGTAAAAAAGTTAAATATAAGTGGACGGTTAAAGAACCAAATGTAGACATAGAACCCGGATCGGCTACATTTCAAGCTAAAGTCGTCATTAAAGCGGGAAAAATCAAAACATCAAAAGCGGCCGATAGTATTGTTGATGTTACATATATAAAAGAATCAAACCGGATAAGAATCGAAGTCCGAGAAATGAAAGTTAAGTTATCATTTAAATTTATGGGACAAAAGGTTCGTATCGGCACCATAGATCTTGCCAAATACTACAAGCCGTCATTTGAATTTACAGGACCTCAACCAATACAATCCCAAGTCGAAATAGTACAACCAGATGAATCAATAAAATTGATTGATATTGTTTCAACTAATGAAAATTTAGTTTTAGAGAAAGACAAAGTTACTGTTTACTCTGACTTAGAGTTTAATCCAGTACAAGAGTAAAGGGAAAAAGTTTATGAAAGTATCTAAATTATCTTTCCTTCTTTTAATTTCGACTTTAAGTATTCTAGTTGCCCAGGACAGCACATCACTTGAACTGGTAGACAGAATCTGGTTCGATTCCGATATTTCGTTCAGCGGCGACACTACCGGTGGATCGGATGTTTGGGGTTATACTGCTCCAGACGGGGAAGAATATGCCCTTATGGGAGTTTTGGATGGTATTGCAATTGTGCGTGTTTCGGATATGGAAGTCATTGATATTGTACCTGGCCCAACGGGAAATGATTACTACTACCATCGCGATATAAAAACTTACAGACATTACGCCTATGCTGTAGCAGAGATGTACGGCACCAACCAAGGGTTGATGATTATCGATCTGTCTCCTCTTCCGGACAGCGTTCGATTTGTAGGTTCTTACATTAACGGAAGCGATATCCGATCTCACAATCTCAGCATAGATACGGCTACAGGTTATGCCTACATCGGGAAACAAAACTATACCGGATTCCGAGTGGTGAATTTGGCAGATCCTGAAAATCCCGAAGATGTAATTACAGTCTCAGCGTCGAATATCCACGATGTTTATGCCAGGAATGATACCGTTTATGTTGCCGAGGGATATTCACACTCTTTCTCAATATTTGATCTTTCGGACAAGGAAAATCCTCAGCTACTAGCTCGTGTTGATGTTCCCAATCCAGGATATGTACACAACATCTGGCCTACGGATGATGGTACTCATATTATGACGACAGAAGAGACAACCGGCAAAACGGTGAAAATGTGGAATATAGAGGATATGGAAAACATAGAAGTAGTAGGAGAATATTTGGGAGTTAACAGTCTCGCTCACAATACTCATATTATGGGTGACTTTGCTTATATTTCTCACTACACCGCTGGTGTAACCGTTGTAGACATCAGCGATCCCACCAACCTAATTGAAGTAGCCCAATACGATACGTATCCATTAAATGACAACTCCAGTTTCCATGGATGCTGGGGAGCCTATCCTTTCACGCAGAATGGGATGGTCTTCGCCAGTGATCTGGAGGGATATCTGACAGTCCTGCAATTTACAGAGACTGATACTTCTGTTTTTGTAGATGAGCCAGCGCAGATACCGAATAAGGTAGTTCTACATCAGAACTATCCAAATCCATTCAACCCTTCGACTGTCATTCAATATGAAATTCCAGAAGCGGCTCCGGTAAAATTGGTAATTTACGATATATTAGGTCGTCACATTAAGACCTTACTAAATAGCGTTCAGGTACCGGGATATAAAACAGTCATTTGGGATGGAACGGACGAAGCCGGTCGTCCTGTAAGTGCAGGTATCTACATTACTATTATAGAAAGTGGTAATTTTAAAGATATACGTAAAATGGTGCTTCTCAGATAAGTTTTAAAATATCATTTTCTTTCTATTCTGGACATCTTCTTAATTCCGAAGTAAATTCCTTTAATAAGTAAGTGCCAAAGTTTATTACCTCAAACTCAATCAATGTAGGTGAATAATAAATGAAAAAAGAACTGAATGCTCTTATTGTCGCAATAATTATTGGAGGTTTGATTTACTACGGATTTTCTTTACGGGATCAGGAGCAAACGGTACCGTTGATTCCCATGGAAGATTTCTTCCGAAATCCCACTATGTCCGGCTTCCAGATATCTCCTGACGGAACTAAGCTGGCTTTCAAGCAGCCGTGGGAAGACCGGATGAATGTTCATGTGCAGGAGATAGGGTCCGATGTGATAACACGAGTCACACACTCCACTGAGCGGGACATTGCAGGCTATTTCTGGGTAGGGAATGACCGCCTGGTTTATATCAATGATCAGGGCGGTGATGAGAATTGGAAAATATATGCTGTCAATGCCAACAATACAGATGATAAGGTTTTGACGCCATTTGACGAGGTTCAGACCCGATTTGTAGACGATCTGGAGGAGGATCCTGAGCATGTTCTGGTGAGTTTGAACCAGCGCGATCCTCGTCTTCATGATGTTTATCGTTTAGATGTAAACTCCGGTGATCTGGAGTTGGTGGCAGAAAATCCCGGCAACATTTCCGGCTGGATGACGGATCATGACGGCAAACTCCGCATCGCTTTTACTACCGATGGCGTGAACGAGAGTATTCTCTATCGGGAGTCTGAAGATGACACTTTCCAAGTCATTGTTACCACAGATTTTAGGGAGTCACTCAGCCCACTGTTTTTTACGTTTGATAATAAAGATTTGTATGTGGCTTCCAACCGTGGCCGGGACAAGACTGCTATTTTCGAGTTCGATCTTCCTACGGCTACCGAGGGAAACCTGATCTTTGAGCATCCTGATGTAGATGTGTACGGTCTCATGTACTCGAAGAAGCGAAAAGTGCTAACAGGCGTCCGATATACAGAAGCGAAGACATCCTATGTTTTCTTCGATGATGAACGTGGAGATCTGCAGAATGAACTTGAAAAGCGTCTGCCGGATGTTGAAGTGCGGGTAAGCGACTTAAGCAAGGACGAAACAAAAGTTCTGGTAAGGTCCTTTAGCGATAAAACACGCGGGAAATATTACTTCTACGATCGTACTACTGACGAATTTCTTGAACTGGCGGATATCAGTCCCTGGCTGAATGAAGAGTATATGGCCTCAATTAAGCCTATCGATTACACCTCCCGTGATGGACTGACCATTCACGGTTACTTGACACTACCGGTGGGTAAGCGAGCCAATGATTTATCTGTGGTCGTAAATCCACACGGTGGTCCGTGGTCACGCAACCACTGGGGCTTTAATCCGGAAACTCAGTTCCTTGCCAATCGCGGTTATGCAGTCCTTCAGATGAATTTCCGCGGCAGCACTGGCTACGGAAGAGAGTTCTGGGAGTCGAGCTTCAAGGAGTGGGGCAGAGCCATGCAGGACGATATCACCGATGGTGTTCAGTGGCTCATTGATGAGGGGATTGCCAATCCCGATTATATTGCAATTTACGGAGGATCGTACGGCGGTTATGCTACTCTTGCGGGTGTCACATTCACTCCGGATTTGTATGCCTGCGGTGTAGATTTCGTAGGTCCTTCAAACATATTCACTCTTTTAGAATCATTTCCACCTTACTGGGAGCTGTACCGCGAAATGTTCTACGAGATGGTTGGACATCCCGAGGAAGACAAGGAGCTGCTGGAAGCGGCATCGCCACTATTTCATGTGGACAATATTAAGGTTCCGCTCCTTATCGCTCAAGGTGCCAACGACCCACGTGTGAAGCAGGCGGAAGCTGACCAGATCGTTGCGGCGCTGGAAGAGAAAGGGATCGAATACGAATATCTGCTGAAGGAGAATGAAGGTCACGGATTTAGGAATGAAGAGAATCGCTTTGATTTTTACCGGGCAATGGAAGAATTTTTGCAAACACATATCGGAGGTGATGGAAAGCTGTGATTCAGAACGACAAGAATATTATGCAGGCGAGATTGCATGATAATGGACAGTCCCATACTTGACATTCCAAAATATTTAGCAGATTTTCTGAATTACCCGACACTTCTAAAGTACCGGGTAATTAAAAACAAAGGAGGGTAATCATGAATAGAGAGACACAGGGAGTCATCATTGGGTTGGTAGTCATCGCTGCAATTCTTTTTTTCAGCTCCACCCGCCAGACAGTTGTGGGCACATGGACACTTAACAGTGTGTCAACGGAATATAATTCCAAGAATGGAGTGGAAGGGGTCGATGAAACAGAGAGGAGTATATTTTCCGATCTTTTTTTAAGTGACTTTTCTTTATCCATGAAAGATGACAATACCTTTGATCAAATGTGGGTAACAAAAGATGGTGATACCACAAATTTCGGAGGAACATGGAAATTGGATGGTGATGATCTCAATTGGCATCAAACCATGAGAAACAGTGAAGAGGAGATTCTAGATCGCGATTATGAAATCAAGATAGCTCCCACCGGAAACATGATAACATGGAGCCTCGTGGTTGATCTTGATGATGATGATGAGGAAGACGATGTGATCAAGTATGTCACGTACCGTAGTAAATAAATAGGGAGCATTGATGGTAAAGAAAGCACCCTTTGCGGTATTACTCTCTCTCTTTCTTGTCATTTCCACCAGTTGCGATGAATCAGCCGGCTGTGACGACTGCGGTGGTACATTGGATGAAGGGTACCTGTTCGACTATGTCTCGACTGAAGATATGCAGGAGCTTGGGACAATCGATGATATAGAGATAGGCGCCTGTATCCGCTTCAAACTGGACGGTTCCGACTTCGACCTGGACAATGTGGCGGTGGTGGATGACTGCTGCTGTGAAACACAGGGGTACTGAGTTACCTTTATAGTAAGCTTTTTGAACTCACCATTCCGCACGATCCCATTGATATGGGATAAGTTTAGATAGAATATCAGAATCACAGATGAATCAGCAATATTCTATTTTAACCGTACTTTTGATATTTAAAATTATTGTTTCTCATGAATACAGATAAACTAACCGCCGGTGTTGACGAAGCAGGCCGCGGACCGCTGGCAGGTCCCGTGTCAGCGGCGGCAGTTATTCTTCCTGAGGAACACACTATCGATGGCCTGCGCGATTCCAAGAAACTGACGGAGAAAAGGCGGGAGGCGCTTTACGAAGAGATTCACAAGGAAGCCGTCAGCATCGGTGTGGGCATCATTCACGAGGACGAGGTAGACCGGACGAATATTCTCGCCGCTACGCACAAAGCGATGCGGATCGCCATTGGTCAGCTCTATCCGCAGCCGGAATTAGCTCTCATTGATGGTTATGCCCTGCCTGATCAGATAGTACCCAACCGCGGCATAATAGGCGGTGATGATGAGGTTCCGTCCATCAGTGCGGCATCCATTGTAGCTAAAGTGACTCGCGACCGCATCATGCGGAACTATGCACTGGCGTATCCGGAGTACGGATTTGACAGGAACAAAGGGTACGGCACGCGGGAGCACATCAATGCTTTACAGAACCACATGGCTTGCCCCATTCACCGAAAGTCGTTCAATCCCGTTCAAAATCACCTTCCGACATTGACTCATTTAAAAGACCATAGACTGGTGGGGAAGTGGGGTGAAAAGCTGGCAGCGCGCTATTTTGTACACAACAGTTATCACATCAAGGAGATGAACTACAGCGCCCCGCTCTATGGTGAGATTGATTTAATAATCAGGAACGGTAATGAGATAATCTTCGTAGAAGTGAAGACTGCCACGCAGACGAAACTGGGGCAGCCTGAAGATCAAATAGACGACAGTAAAATGGAAAAACTGGAAAACGCATTCGAAATTTACGCTGCTGCTCAGGAAGAGGAGTGGGACTATCGATTTGATATAGTATCTATCATTCTTGGAAAGAAAGGACCGATGATCAAGCATTTCGAGGATTGTTTAAGCTGATATTGTAAATTCTCCTCCTTAAATGAAGACATTATCAAAAATCATTAAAGAAATTCGCTCTCTCGCGATTATAATCTTGATTGCTCTTTCGTTGAGAGCAACGCTTGTTGAAGCGTATATCGTCCCCACAGGATCCATGGAAACGACCATTCGTACAGGGGATTTTCTCATCGGTAATAAGTTCGCATACGGTATGCGCACACCAGACTGGATCGGCATCCCATATACCGATATTGGCTTCGATATTCCGTGGACGCGATTTCCATCTTTTAAGACACCACAGCGGGGAGATGTGGTCATTTTCAAATATCCCCGGGATGTATTTCAGAAGTATGTGAAGCGGCTAATCGCCATGCCAGGTGATACATTC
>Ga0208641_1001036_pt1 | contig 14736 bp, 18 predicted proteins | sample ETN02SmetaG_2_FD_185789 | JGI IMG/M metagenome (GOLD analysis project Ga0208641, IMG submission 185789) | Marine microbial and viral communities from oxygen minimum zone, Eastern Pacific Ocean - ETNP2014F10-02SV253 (SPAdes) (version 2) | ecosystem: Environmental > Aquatic > Marine > Oceanic ... | reverse complement strand
ACTCCCATTTTAAAAAATTTTCTAAAATTTTTAATCCATTTTTTTGACTTTTTTCTGGATGAAATTGGGTACCAAAAATATTTTCTCTAGCAATCGCTACAATAATTGAATTACCGTAATTTACGGTAGCAATTATACAATCTTTTTGTTTCGTTAAAAATTCATAGCTATGAAGAAAATACATATGAGATTTATTTTTCAGACCAGAAAAGAGAGTAAAATTTTTTTTAAATTCTATTTGATTCCAGCCCATATGTGGCAGCTTTAATGTTTTATTAATATTATTTATTTTTTTTACTGTTGCATCTATCCAGCCAAAGCCTCTTGTTTCTTGGGATTCATAACCAATTTTAGCAAATAGTTGCATACCAACACATATTCCAAAAATAGGTTTTTTTTTAACCAGAACAAATTCATTTAAAGCATCTTCTAAACCTGAAATTTTTTTTATACCTAAATAGCAATCTCTAAAAGATCCTTGGCCTGGAAGAATTACTTTGTTTGATTTTTTAATTATTTCCGGATTAGATGTAACAACTATTTTTAAATTTAAATTCGTATTATTGGCAGCGGCTTCAAGTGCTTTAGCTGCTGACCTTAGGTTGCCAGAACCGTAGTCAATTATTGCAATCGACATTACTAATTTTATAAAACACCCTTGGTTGAAGGGATTTTATTTTTTATTTTTTTGTCTATTTTTAGTGCTTCGCGCAATGATCTTGCTAATCCTTTAAAACAAGATTCGATTATATGATGGCTATTATCACCATAAATGTTTTCAATATGTAAAGTTATGCCTGCAGCCTGGGAGAAAGCTTGAAACCATTCTTTAAATAATTCGGTATCCATCTCGCCTAACTTTTCTACTTTTAATTTAACCTTCCATACCAAATATGGCCTATTAGAAACATCGATAGATATTCTTGTTAGTGTTTCATCCATAGGTATTAAAGCATGAGCATATCTCGTTATTCCTTTCGATGAACGAAGTGCTTTTTTTATACATTCTCCTACAGCTATACCCGTATCTTCTGTTGTGTGATGCAAATCAATGTGTGTATCACCTTTGGTCTTTAAATTAATATCGATTAATGAGTGTTTGGAAAATTGTTCCAACATATGATTTAGAAAACCAATTCCAGTATTAATTTTATATTTTCCTTTTCCATCGATATTGGTTTCAACATTAATCGTTGTTTCTTTGGTTTTTCTCGATATTTTTGCTTTTCTGGACATTTTAATTTTGGATAAAGGTATATAATTAAACAAATGTGATATCAATAAAATCAAAAATACTCTTGAACTAGCAAAATAAATATCCACATAAATCTATAACTATGAGTGAAATTCAAAATTGGCATGGAACTACTATCATTCTTATAAGAAAAGATAATGATGTTGTTGTTGCAGGAGACGGACAGGTAAGCTTGGGCAATACTATAATTAAAAAAACAGCAAAAAAAGTAAGAAAAATAGAAAAACGAAATGTCATAGCTGGTTTTGCGGGATCAACCGCTGATGCACTAACTTTATTTGAAAGATTAGAAGCAAAGTTAGAAAAACATGCCGGAAATTTAACCAGGGCGGCTGTTGAATTGGCCAAGGATTGGAGAACCGATAAATACCTTAGAAGACTTGAGGCATTAATGGCAATAGCAGATAAAGAAAAAAGTTTTATTATTTCTGGTACCGGAGATGTTTTGGAACCCGAAGATGGAATTATTGGCATAGGATCTGGTGGTAATTTTGCCCTTGCTGCTGCAAAAGTTTTAATGGAATCTAAGCTAACAGCCGAAGAAATAGCAAAAAAAGCAATATCTGTAGCTGCAGAAATTTGCGTGTATACAAATAACAATATTACAGTCGAAAAAATTTAATGGAAAAATCCAATATTACAAGTTTCAAGCCTAAAGAAATTAAAGAGAACGTAGAGCAAAGTTCTAATGTAACTTCTTTATCTCCACGAGAAATTGTATCTGAATTAGATAGATATGTAATTGGGCAGAAACAAGCAAAGAGAGCTGTTGCAATTGCCTTAAGAAACAGATGGAGACGTCAAGCATTAACAAATGAGATGAAAGATGAAGTTTTGCCAAAAAATATTTTAATGATCGGGCCAACAGGAGTTGGTAAAACCGAAATTTCCAGAAGATTATCAAAACTAGCTGAAGCTCCTTTTATTAAAGTAGAAGCTACAAGATTTACTGAAGTTGGATATGTAGGAAGAGACGTAGAACAAATCATAAGAGATCTTCTTGAAATCGCAATAGCAATGGAAAAAGTAAAAAAAAGAAAAGAAGTTTTTACAAAAGCGCAGCAAGCTGCAGAGGAAAGGGTTCTAGAGGCAATGGTTGGGAATAAAGCCAGTATTGCAACCCGGGAAAGTTTTAGAAAAAGATTGAGAAATGGAGATTTGGATAAAAATGAAATAGAAGTTGATGTACATGACAGTCCTTCAATACCAAGTTTTGAAATACCAGGGATGCCAGGAGCAAATGTCGGTATGGTAAATATTGGAGAAATGCTTGGAAAAACAATGGGGAAAAAACCTAAAAAGAAAAAAATGACCGTAAAAGAATCTCATGAAATTTTAATTGCTGAAGAATCTGATAAATTAATTGAACAAGACAAAATTATTAAATCGGCAAAAGTTTCTACCGAAAACAATGGGATAGTTTTTTTAGATGAAATTGACAAAGTATCTGCTCGAAGTGATAGAATTGGAGGAGATGTGTCAAGAGAAGGTGTCCAAAGAGATTTACTACCTTTGATCGAGGGGACAACTGTCAGCACGAAATATGGAACAATTAAAACTGATCATATTTTATTTATTGCTTCAGGAGCATTCCAGTTAGCAAAACCCTCAGATCTTTTGCCTGAACTTCAGGGCAGACTTCCCATAAGAGTAGAGTTAAATGCTTTAACAAGTGAGGATTTTAGAAAAATCCTAAGAGAGCCCGATAATAGTTTAATTAAACAATATAAAGCTTTGTTAAAAACTGAAAAAATTAATCTTGAATTTACTGATGATGGAATTGAGACCATCGCAGAACTAGCTACAGAAGTTAATTCCAGTGTAGAAAATATAGGGGCAAGAAGACTACACACCATTATAGAAAAGGTCCTAGATGAAATAAGTTTTACTGCCACAGATAGAAGTGGTGAAAAAATTATTATCGATAAAAAATATGTTCAGAATAATTTGGGTGAATTGGTTAAAGACACTGATTTGTCAAAATTTATTCTATAGCTTCTTTAGAAATATATAAAACGCACCTTCGCCGCCATCTTTTATTTCTGCTTTTGATATACTCTTAATTTTATTTTTAATTTTTAAGTTAGCATTTATATAATCGGGTACCGAATTTTTTAGTATACTTAAATCTTTAGAAACATATGGATTATTACTAGTTTTAGACCCCAAACCTTTGCCTGTTATAATTATAATCTTCTCAACACCTTCTATAAAGTATTTATCTATAAGTATTTCGACTTTTTTATTAGCTTCATCTAAAGATAGGCCATGTAAATCAACTTTTCTGATTTTTTGTGTAGATGCTTTTTTTTGATTTAAATAATAATCCTTATTTTCGATCGTTTCTTTGCTTGAAGTAAATTCCCCCCATGTTTTAATATCTTCTTGCGTAGGTTTTTTGTTCAAATTAAACTTGGGTTTCTACTAAATACCAGTTTGGGTTGCTGCTCCACATATTCTTTGAAAATTTCCAAACATCTTTAACCGTTTTAATTATATCTGGGTTACCCTCTATAACATTATTATTTTTATCTTTTTTGCAAGTTATGATCTCGCTGACAAAGTTCACCGTAAATGTATAATTGTTATCTTTTTTTTCAAAATTCTTAATTTCAGCAGACTTAACGCCAACAAATGTTAGTTCTGATTTTAAATTTTCTTTTTTTCTATAATCAATTTCATCGGAAAAATTTTGGAATATTTTTTTATTTAGAAGAGGTTTTAAAGTTTTTTTATCACCTTGGGCAAAGGAAGTGACGATCATTTCATAAGCTTTTTCTGCACCTTTAATAAACTGTTCTTTCGCTGCATTATCAAGTTTACCCGAGTTTAAATTAACAACTTTTTTTTCGCTACCACTTTGCGTTACTTTTTTGCCGAAGACATCTCTAAAATCTTTTTTTTCGTGACCGGTTCTTCGACCAAGTATTCCTCTTAACCTTAAGATAATAAATCCCGCTATTATTGCCAATAAAATAATATCAAGATACTCGAAGCCACTATTCATATGTTTTTTGTAACATTTTATTTTATTTAGTATAATGCTTTATATCAATCTGCAAAATATATATTCTAAAAAAAATGAGCACATTCCTGATACTTATTATAGGCATTCCATTAATTGAAATATATTTATTTATTAAAATTGGATCGGCAATTGGTACTTTAAATACTATTGCATTTACAATAATTACTGCCCTAACAGGAATTATATATGCAAGACACGAAGGGTTTAATACCCTAAAATCGGCTTTTCCTCAGTTGGCAAGGGACGAGATTCCGATCTATGAAATTATTACCGGAGCAACGATAGCTTTTGCCGCATTTCTTCTAATTCTTCCAGGATTTGCAACGGATTTTTTAGGCTTTTTATTAATATTTCCTTTTACCAGAAAATTAATTATAGCAAGGTTTGCAAAAAAATCTAAAACATACAAAAAAACAAAAAAAGACATTGTTGAGGGTCAATATGAAGATTTGGACAAAGATTTAAAATGAAAAAAAAATATAAAATATTAGCTGAATTTGCAAAAGATGTTTCCCATGAGACACCCGATATTGAAACATACCTCCAAACAAAAGACAATATTTTAAAATATAATTTAACCCTAGATATTAATAGTAAGTTTTTAAAAAATAGAATGATAGAAGTAAATATTATTTCAAAATTTCAAGAGACTAATTTGGAGAAAAAAAGGTCTAATTTTGAAATTACTTATGCGGCAATAATTAGAATTGATGAAAATATCAAGGATAAAAAAGAAATGGAACAAATTGTTTTAAGCGATGTACCAAATGAAATTTATCCAAGACTAGAGGATTTGTTTATTTCATTGGTAAATAAATCTGGTTTTCCAGAAGTCAAGATTGAAAGAAAAGTTGATTTTGAAAAGCTATATAAAGAGAGGTTAAATTAATTAAAAAAATTTTTCTTTAATTCGTTTTTCAAAAATTTATCATGTAATTGTATTTCTTCAAATGTTGGTTGGATGATTTTTTTTGAATATTTTGTAAATTTAGTATCCTTTTCTTCTAAGAATCCAACATCATTTTGTATTGAAAAATCTAGAGCAGGTTCCTTTTGATCTATTAGATTGATATAAACTTTGGACAACAATTCACAGTCTACTAATGCATTATGTTTTTGTCTTTTTGAATGGTCAATTCTAAATTTTTTACACAAAGAGTCCAAATTAATAGCAGATCCTGGAAATTTTTCCCGAGCCAATTCTAAAGTATCAATAACCCTGTTTTTTTTTATTGTATCTCTACCAATTATCGTTAATTCATTGTTCAGATGTGAAAGATCAAAATCTGCATTATGAATAATTAATTTTTTATCATTTATAAATTCTAAAAAATCTTTAACAATTTCTGAAAATTTTTTTTTCTTTAATAAGAATTCATCTGAATAACCATGAATTTTAAACGCATCTTCGGAGACTTTTCTTTCCGGATTCAACAAACAGTGAAAAAATCTTTTAGTTGGGATTTGATTTTCAAGCTCTATACAGCCTATTTCAACTATTCTGTGACCATCTTTTACCGAGAGGCCAGTAGTTTCAGTATCTAATACAATTTCAAACATTTTATAAAATTTTTTCTAAAATTTCTTTAACACTTTCTTTAATAGAATTATTCTTAAAATTATTTTTTATCACAAAATTTGATTGCCGTTTTTTAAATTCTATAGGAAGTTGAAGTTTTTTAAATTTTTTTAGTATTTTTGAATTAAAATTTAATTTCTTTTTTAATCTTTTATCAATTTCTTTTTTTTTGGCATCCACAAAAATTAAAATATCATCTTTTTTATTAATTTTATTTTCCATTAATAATGGAATATCCAAAACAATAATTTTTTTATTTCTATTTTTTTTAATAAAATTATTCATTCTAGATTGAACCTCCAAATGAACAATTTTAATAATTTTTTTTAGATTATATTCATCCTCCATAATGGCCTCGGAAAGTTTGCTTTTTCTAACAGGAAAAGAAGTTATATAACTAGGAAGTGCTTTTTTAAGTTTGCTATAACATTTTCTACTTTTTTTATATAATTTTACAACCTCGTCATCGGCATTAAAAACTGGATAACCAAATTGTTTTGCTACATAGCTTTTTCCAGAACCAATATCTCCAACAACTGCAAGTCTAATCATCAATCTAATAATCTATTATCAATTTTTGGTAAAACATTGTGCCAGATTCTAAATGCTAATTGAGCTTGGTGAACAAACATCATCTTACCATTTTCAATTTGATTACCAAATTGCTTTGCCTTTAAAAGAAATTTTGTTTTGCTTGGATTGTAAATAATATCATAAAATAATTTGTTTGTTCCAATTTCAGCATAGTTTAATTTTATCTGATCATTTTTTTTCAGGCCTAAACTTGTAGCATTTATTATCATATCGAAATCAGGAGTTTCTCCCCAATCTATAATCTCTAAATCCGTGTACTTTTTTTTTAAATCATTAGCTTTTTTTTTAGTCCTGTTACTTAAAATGATTTTGGCTGCTCCTAATCTTTTCAAAGCTAGAATAATTGAGGGAACTACTCCTCCGGCTCCCAAAATGAATACTTTCTTATTTTTTAAATCATAATTAATATATTTTAAACCTTTCTCAAATCCACCAATATCAGTGTTATCTCCAATAACTTTATTATCTTTTTTGAAGATCGTATTAACTGATTGAACCTCCTTCGCAAGTGGTGTCAGTTGATCAAGAAAAGGTATGACGGATTTCTTAAAAGGGATAGTCACATTTATTCCATCTATTTTTCCTTTTTTAACTTTGCCTATAATTTCTTCAATGTCACTTTCATTAAGCTGCATCTTGTCATAGGTGGCTTTTATTTTATTTTCCTTGATCCAATAATTATGCAATTGGGGAGACAAAGAATGCTCGATTGGATTTCCTATAACTAAATATTTTTTCATTTTATTGTATTTAAATATTCCTTTATTTGTTTGATTGGTAAGCCCATAATAGAGTCTTCGTTTCCTTCTATTTTTAAAAATAAAGATCTGCCCTCAGCTTCAATTTGGTAAACTCCATAAGCATATAATTCTTTATCACCTATCTTTGCTAAATATAATTTAATTTCATTTGGATTAAGCTGTTTCATTGTTAAAGTTGAAGCATCAGTGAAGTTCCAAATCATAGATCCATTTTTAGATATACAAACAGAACTGATTAATTGGTGTTTTTGACCATTTAATTTTCGAAGTGTCTTAAAGGCTTCTTCTCTATTTATGGGTTTTGAAATAATTTCTCCATTTAAATCTATAACACTGTCTGCGCCCAATACGAGTTCACCGTGTTTTTTTTCACTAATTTTGTTTGCTTTTAATTCTGCTAAATTCTTAGAAATTAGCTCCGGTGTTGTGTTTGTTTCTAAAAGCGACTCTTTTATCTGATTTTCATTTATTTTTGCTGGAATAACCTCACATTTTATCCCATGGTTTTCTAATATTTTTTTTCTTATTCCGCTCCCTGATGCCAAAATTATATTTTTTATCATCGGGAGTGAATAATATCATAAATTTTTATTATTGAAGCCGCGCTTTCCTCCACAGATTTTCTTGTAACGTCTATAATGGGCCAGTTATTTTTTTTAAAAATATTTTTTGACATTTCAACTTCTAGCCTAATTTTTTCTATATTTGTATACGAGCTTGATTTTTTTTCACTCAAAAAGTCCATTCTATTTTTTCTTACATCTAGCAGCCTTGATGGTTCTGCTATTAATCCTACTACACATGAGACTTTAGAATTTTTTGTTAATTTAGCGGGAATAGAATTTTTATTTATTATTGGTATGTTGCAAGTTTTATATCCTCTGTTTGCCAAATAAATTGATATTGGTGTCTTGCTTGTTCTGCTTATACCTAAAAGCACGATATCTGATTTTTCTATATCATTTATTATCTTTCCATCATCATGGCCCATTGTAAATTGGATTGCTTCGATCCTTTTATAATAATCCTCGTCGAGCACATGTTGTCCGCTGGGTATATGCGAAGCCTCTTGGTGTAGTAACTTCGAAAACCTTAATATTAAATCACCCAACACTCCAAAACAAGGTATGTTTTCTTCTCTACTTTTTGTTACTAAAAACTTAGCTAATTGGGTATCAACAATAGTATATAAAATAATAGAATTTTCTTTTTTCTTACAAATATCTAATATTTTAATTATTTGATTTTTTGTTCTCGTAAACGCATATTGATGAGATGTATGTTTAAAATTTAAAAATTGAGCTTGTAGAGCTAAAAAAATTCTATCTAATGTCTCTCCAGTTGAATCTGAAATGAGATAAACTTCGTATGTTTTGTTCATTTATAAACTGTTAATAAATTTATTAATTATTAACTTTGTTTAGTATTTTTTTTTATTTTAAACTTTATTAAAACTTAATAACAATAATTAACATATAATTATAAGTGAAAAACTAAATATAAATAATGTTAATTATGAGAATATTTAAATATTTTATTAAAATCAAAGATAGTTTTAAATTTTATTTTGTTAATAAATATTGAAAAAATTGTGTAAAATAATTAATTAAGGTTATTAACATACTATAATACTAATAATACCTTTACTTATATTTTATTTATTTATGAGAAAATTAAATAAATGTTTAGAAAAAAAAAAATATACAAGTATTCCTATTTGGTTTATGAGGCAAGCAGGAAGATATCTAAAAGAGTTTAGAGATATTAGAAAAAAAAATCCTAATTTTATTAACCTTTGTTTAAACCAACAACTTGTAAGTGAAATAAGTCTACAACCAATTAAAAAATTTGATTTAGATGCGGTTATATTATTTTCTGATATTTTAATTATTCCTTACGGCCTGGGTCAAAAAGTTACATTCAAGAAAAATATAGGGCCAATTCTTGGTTATCTTAATTTGGATTTAATTCTTAATGTTAAAGAAAATGATTTTATAAATCGTATTAAACCAGTCTACAAAAGTTTAAATCTTTTAAAAAATAATATGGATTATAAAAATAAAAGTTTAATAGGTTTTGCTGGCGCTCCCTGGACGCTACTTCTTTATATGATTTATAAAAAATCACCAAAAAAAGATTTTAATAAAAATAAAATTTTTAATGATAAAAATTTATTAAATAATTTAATTATAAAATTAGAAGACATTATATGTTTACATATTGATAAACAAATAGAAGCAGGCGCAAATGTTATACAACTTTTTGATTCCTGGGCCGGGTTATTATCAAAAGACAATCTTAATAAATATTGTTATACACCAACTTTAAAAATTGTTAATCATATTAAAAAAAAAGGTATACCAATTATTTGTTTTCCCAGAGGCATAAAAAAAGAAGACTATAAGGAATTTTGTTCAATTGTTAAACCGAACGCAATTAGTATTGATTACGAAATTGATCCCGAGTGGATAAGAAACAAAATCAACAACTTGCCCATCCAAGGAGGACTGAATCCTAAAATTTTATTGACTAGTAAAGAAAATATAAAAAAAAATGTTAATCATTACCTAAATGTTTTTTCCGGATACCCTTATATATTTAATTTGGGCCATGGTATTTTACCAGAAACCGATCCGAACATGGTAAAATATATAATTGATATTATTAGGGAAAAGGGGGTTTAATGAAAAAAGCTATAATACTATTTAACCTAGGGGGGCCCGATAAACAAGAAAGTGTCGAACCATTTCTTTTTAATTTATTTAACGATCCCGCAATAATTAATATTCCTTCTATTTTTAGGTACCCATTAGCAAAATTTATTTCTAAAAAAAGAGCTCCAATTGCAAAAAATATATACAAAGAAATTGGAAACAAATCCCCAATCCTTGAACTAACACAAGATCAAGCAAAGAGTTTAGAAAACAATCTGTTAAAAAAAGGTAATTATAAGTGTTTTGTAGTAATGAGATGTTGGCATCCACGAGCCTCAGATGTAATTAAAAAAGTTAGAGAATATAATCCGGAAGAAATAATACTTTTGCCTCTTTATCCTCAATATTCAGCCTCAACTTCGGGATCTTCTATTAATGAATGGGGCGACTTGTGCAAAAAAGAAAATTATTATGTTAAAACCAAAACTATTTGTTGTTATCCCACAGAAAATAATTTTATAGCTTCACACATTTCACTTATTAAAAAAACTCTAAAAGTAATAAAAGATAATAATTTTAAGTTAATTTTTTCTGCTCATGGCTTACCGAGGAGTAAAATAAAAAAAGGAGATCCTTACCAATGGCAAGTTGAAGAAACTGTTAAAAAAATAATGTCTAATTTAGAGAATGAAAATTTAGATTATGTAATAAGTTATCAAAGTCGTGTAGGCCCCCTGAAGTGGATTAAGCCATCCACAGATGAAATAATTATCAAATATTCCAAAGAAAAAAAAGGCATTGTTATAGTGCCCATAGCCTTTGTGTCAGAACACTCGGAAACATTGGTAGAATTGGATATAAAATATAAAAAATTAGCTGAAAAAAATGGTTGTGGTTTTTATAAAAGAGTACCAACGTTAGGAATAGAAAAGAATTTTATTAAAGGGCTTACAGAACTAGTTTTAAAACAAGAAACAAGGGGTAATTTTGTTTCATCATTAATATGTCCTAATAAATATGTAAAATGTCCCTGTTTAGAATTATGAAAAAATTTATTTTAGAAAAATGAACGCCTATTTATTATTTAAATCAATTCATCTAATAGCTATTATTTCTTGGATGGCAGGGCTTTTATATTTACCAAGAATTTTTGTTTATCACAGCGAGGCTGTTGCAAAAAACAAATCCGAAGATTTGACGTCTACTTTTAAAGTCATGGAAAAAAGACTTTTTATTTATATTATGAATCCTGCGATGATTGCATCTTGGATTTTCGGTGGTTTGCTGATCCATACTATCGGCATAGGTAATTTAAGTTCTCTTTGGTTGCAGCTAAAGTTGCTTTTTGTAGTCGTTTTAACTATTTATCATTTCTTTTTATTTAATTGTTTAAGAAAATTTGCCGAAAACAACAACGCTTATTCGGCTAAATTTTATAGAGCAATCAATGAAATACCTACTGTTTTGTTGATTTTAATCATTTTTGTAATAGTTTATAAACCATTGTAGACTTGAAATATTATCAAATAATAACTATATTCACCCCATCACATCTCCCAGGCAATCAATAAGATTATGAATATTCAAGAACTTAAAAACACCAGCTCCGAAGAGCTTATTGTTAAAGCTGAAAAACTCGAAATAGAAAATCCCAGTACATTAAGAAAACAGGAAATTTTATTTGCGATATTAAAAAAACTTGCAGACAATAAAGAAGAAATTACCGCGGGTGGAGTTTTAGAAGTTTTACAAGATGGTTTCGGTTTTTTGCGGGCAATAGAGTCAAACTATTTGCCTGGCCCAGATGATATTTATGTCAGTCCAAGCCAAATAAGAAGATTTGGCCTAAGAACCGGCGATTCCGTAGAAGGCCAGGTAAGATCTCCCAAAAATGGAGAAAGATACTTCGCCTTGCTGAAGGTTGAACAAATAAATTTTGAAAGTCCCGAAAAAGGAAGAAATAAAATTGCATTTGATAATTTAACGCCCCTTTATCCAGATAAACAATTAAAGATGGAAGTTGAAAAAACAAAAACTGAAAAAAATCCAGATTTGACCCAAAGAATTATCGACTTAATTGCCCCTATCGGCAAAGGACAGAGGTCTTTAATAATTTCTCCACCAAAAGCGGGAAAAACAATAATGCTTCAAAATATTGCTCATTCAATATCTGCCAATTACCCAGAATGTTATCTTATGGTTTTATTAATTGATGAACGTCCTGAAGAAGTTACAGATATGCAAAGAACTGTAAAAGGAGAAGTAATCAGTTCTACATTTGACGAACCAGCATCTAGACATGTTGCTGTTGCTGAAATGGTTATTGAAAAAGCCAAGAGATTAGTGGAACATAAAAAAGATGTAATAATTCTTTTGGACTCTATTACAAGACTTGGTAGGGCATATAACGCCGTTGTCCCCAGCTCTGGTAAAGTTTTGACGGGAGGTGTAGATGCAAATGCGCTTCAAAGACCAAAAAGATTTTTTGGCGCCGCAAGAAACGTAGAAGAAGGAGGATCACTTACTATAATCTCTACAGCTTTAATAGATACTGGTAGCAGAATGGATGAGGTAATTTTTGAAGAATTTAAAGGAACAGGCAACAGCGAAGTAATTATGGACAGAAAAGTTCATGACAAAAGAATTTATCCGGCAGTTGATATCACAAAATCTGGCACAAGAAGAGAAGAACTTATTTTTGCAAAAGATGATCTTCAAAAGATGAATGTTTTAAGAAGAATAATCAGTTCAATGGGAACATTGGATGCTATAGAGTTTTTAATTTCTAAATTAAAAAATACAAAAAATAATGCCGAGTTTTTTGACTCGATGAACAAACCTGCTTAAAAAACAAGAGCAAGATATTACTAAACAAATATATAATAAGCCTTGTTAAGGTATTATAACTTTTATAATTAATGAAAAAACTTATTTGGAATACAAAAAAAAATTCCAAGTCATTTTGGGGCGAATATCACTATAATGCTTCCAGTAATTGGATATTTTATTTGCTTGAAAAAATAAAATATGAAATTTTGGAAGATTTAAATCAAATAAAAAAATCTGATGAAATAATCATTGTTGATTCTGAATTAAATAGCAAAACTAGTTTTTATTACGATTTATCAAACAAATGTTCAAAAATTTTTTTGATTCATTTAGGTGACGAAGGAGGAAAGGAAAAAACAGACCTTATATACGAATGTTGTTCCCATGTATGGAGAACCTTTTGTTTAGGTTATTTTTTCAATAACAATAAAGCAACTTGTATACCAATTGGTTACAAAGGTGGACTTACTGTTAATAAGAAAAAAATTTTAGAAAAAAAATATTTATGGTCCTTTATTGGCACTCCTCATGCATCAAGTCGTTATGATCTGATTCTTCAAAATAAAAAAATCGAACCAAATTATATAAAATTTACTTCCAAATTTAATTCTAAAGATTCATTGAAAATCAACGAATATTCAGATGTAATAAACAATTCTAAATTTTTGCTGTGTCCTAACGGATATTTTCATCCCGAAACCTATAGGCTATACGAAGCTCTAGAGTGCGGGAGTATCCCAATTGTAGAAAATCTTTATAATTATTATGATAGGTTTTTTCCCAATAATCCATTATTAAAAATAAAATTTTGGAAGGAAGCAAAAGAAATAATTCTTTCGATGAATGATGATAAAAAAAAATTAATTGAACAATCAAATATTTGTAATAATTGGTGGCTTGATATCAAAAAAAAATATCAAGAAAATTTCAAATTAGTAATTGATAATGGATAAAAAAAAGTTTGAAGAAATCGATAATTATTTAAATGCTGCTGATAAAAATTCGGCAAGAAAAGAATTAATAGCCATTTCCCAAACACATCAACATGATCCAGATTATCTTTATCTAAGAGCCAAATTATTGAAATTTGATCAAAACATATATATGGCAATCGATGCATTAATAATATCTTTGCAAATTCATCAGACCGAAAAATCATTTAATCTTCTAAGCGAACTTTTTTCAATTATTGGAAATCAAGAATTTTCGGATAAGCTAAAAAACAAAGATTTACAGTCAGACTTTTTGAAAAAATTAGTTGAATTAATGCCAGGAATAATTTGGAAAAAAAAAGAAAATAGTTTTTAAGGGTTTGCTATTAAACTAATATCTTAAAATTCCACTTTTAAATTTAGAATATAAAATAGCCGAAAAATTGTTCATTTGCTTCATGTTTGCTTTAGCTTCTTGATCAAACTTTTCTAAAGCTCCATCACCAAACTGAGCTTCTAAAGCGAATTTATATTCGGGCACGCATCCCCAATCTGTAACTGTATTGTTTTTAACTTCGATATGAAATTGAATTCCATAAGCATGATTTTGGTATTTAAAAATTTGATATGTAGTTGTCGGAGATGATGCCAGTAAGGTAATATCTTTGTTATTTTCAAGATTTTTTACTTCATATGAATGCCATTGTAGAGCTTTAATTTTATCAGGAAACGTAGAAAAAAGAGTATCTTCCTTTTTATCCTTCAAAAAATCAACATTCATAATGCCAATTTCGGAAGGATCTGATTTTACTACTTTGCCTCCAACTACCTCACCTAAAAGCTGGCACCCTAAACAAAAGCCAAGAAAAGGTTTTTTATTATCAACAACAAATTCTTTTATTCTTTTTTTTTCCTCGATGAGCCAAGGATATTTTGCTTCCATCCAGGTGTCCATAGGACCACCCATACAAAACATAGCATCAAAATTATCCAAATTATTTGGAATTTTATCACCTTCGTCTAATTCTATAGTTGTTAATTTCCAACCGTCAGCAAGCATTAAGTCCTTAATGTATCCAGGATCTTCAACTTTTATGTGTTGTA
>Ga0208641_1001027_pt1 | contig 14796 bp, 11 predicted proteins | sample ETN02SmetaG_2_FD_185789 | JGI IMG/M metagenome (GOLD analysis project Ga0208641, IMG submission 185789) | Marine microbial and viral communities from oxygen minimum zone, Eastern Pacific Ocean - ETNP2014F10-02SV253 (SPAdes) (version 2) | ecosystem: Environmental > Aquatic > Marine > Oceanic ... | reverse complement strand
GCAGTGCAACAGCCACTTCATCATCGTAATATAATGAGTGAGTAAAGCCAAAGATTGCTGAAGCAGCATCATCCATATCTAATGCAAAACGGGCACCAGACAAATCAACAAGCATCATTTGTTTGTCTGTTTGGCCTTTCCTCAAGTTGAATGTCCCTGACACATTGAAATTGCAGGTTGTAAAAGCATTATCCATGGTTGAGCCAATGAATGTGACACTTTCTCCAGCCTTTATATTTAATTGATCCGCCAGTTTTGAACTGATAAGTGCATCATCTCTATTTTCAGGCAGATTTCCGCTCACAATGGATCTTTCAAGCTCCCAAATCTCTACCTGCCGAGATCCATCGGAAAGGAAATCAATACCAAAAGCAATAACTGGGCCTTGAGCTCTTGTTTCACGGTCTTCGTCTGGGACATCCAAAAGCCCCGCAAAAGTGATCCGTGGTGACCAGAAAAAATCCGGGTAATTCTGGTTTAGATCATGAATCAACTGGCCCACATCCAGCAAAGCTAGGTCATTAGGCATAAGCTGGCTTTCTTCATTATAGGCGCGGGTGACGATTTTTTCATGGCCTGTTAATATGACGGCAGTGTCAAGAAAAAGACTATTCATAGTACCTCTCATAAAGCCAATTGCAAAAACTACCAAGGCGACGGTGAGAGTAATAACCAAAACGGGGAAAAGGCTGCGGGAACGATCCCGGAGCAATCCTTTGGTCAAAAACTTGATCATGCCACCGCCTTTCCCCGCAAGGCATCAGTAGGTTTCATGCGGGCAATTCGTCGTGAAGGCAAGTAGCTCACTATGAGTACAATGATAGATACCAGGATAGTGGTTGATACAACAAGCCCCATAGTATAAACCGGCACCAGACGTCTGGCCATAATCATGCCCATTTCTGTGTAATCAATGGGCATGGGAATTCCATACACACCAAAATACCAAAGTATGGGGCCAAAGAAAATCAATGTGCCCACAGCGGCCAGCACCGCATTGAGACCTCCTTCCAGGGTAAAAAGTTTCACCACCCGGGACCGGGTCATGCCCAGTGCCATAAGAGTACCAATCTCTTTGCCCCGGCGAAAGATAGACAATACCTGAGCATTGAAGATGCCCATGGCTGCCAGAGCCAATAGAATAATATACATGACCTGGGCGCCCGGTTTGTCCGCTTCGATGATGGCCTCCATGTCCTGCACCAGATAGTTGATATCACGAGAGATCCAGTCACCTTTGTCTTGAACTGGCGGAACTCCTTTTTCGTAAGTCACATAGGTGGCCTCTTCCTCTTCTTCCATGGCCAGCATGGTCTGGGCTTTGTTAAGCGGTATCCAGATATGGCCCATATCCAGTTTGAAATTCTCCGTATCCATAATATGCACCACGGTTCCTGGCTTGGCATCAAAGGTAAGGTCTGCATCCTGCCAGCTAATGGTAAAGTCATCGCCCACTTCAAGCTTGGTATCGCTGGCCATTCCTTTTCCTATCAGTACCGGTATGGCAATATCATCATGCCCGGCCAATGCGTCTGTTGGCATGTTAACAATATTCTGACCAGGCGGAATGCCCTTCATAATGGCAGGCATGATGCGGCCGCCGGGATAGATGGAAGCCTGGCTTACCAAAACCGGGAACGCTTTTTTCTGATCCACCAGTGATTGTATATCTTCGGGCAAAGCAGAATGAGCATCTTCAAATGTCATGGGGTCAAGGGGGTCATATTCCGGGTGCCAGTAGGCACCGCCGGCAATTTCTGTATCCATTGTAACCTGTTTGGCGTGTTGGAGCATACCATCGTACATGGCAGACACGAACAAGATCAGGAAAAATGAAAAGGCCGTCACAAGAACATTCAGAAAAGTTCGCAGCCTGGCGCCTAGGAGATTTTTCAGTGCAATTTTAAAAAGCATCTCTATTCACTGGCCTTGGGTTTTTCAATTTTTTCATCTTCAGTTATTTCACCATCGTCCAGGTGAATAATTCGTCTAAGGTAAGCCATGATCTTTTCATCGTGAGTTGCAAATATAAAAGAAGTGGACAATTCTTGATTTAATCGTACCAGAATTTTCATAATATGATGAGAATTCTCCGCGTCCAGGTTGGCCGTAGGTTCATCGGCCAGTACCAGCGCGGGCTGATGTACAATCGCTCTGGCGATGGCTGTGCGTTGGCATTCACCACCGCTTAACATATTTGGTCGGGAACCCATTTTATCTGTTAAGCCAACTGATTCGACAGCCTGCTCTACCATCGATCTTCGTTCATCTTTATCGATCTTATTTAAAATCAGTGGTAGTTCCACATTTTCAAAAACCGTATAAACAGGAAGTAAATTATAACTCTGGAAAATAAAGCCCATGTGCTTACGCCGGAGACGGGCCCGCTCGCTGTGGGATGTATCATTTAGAGCCTGGCCCAGGACACTTATCTGCCCTTCAGTGGGGGAATCCAGTCCACCGATAATATTCAGCAACGTAGTTTTACCTGAACCGGATGGCCCAATCAAGCCAGTGAATTCACCTTTGTTTAGGGTCAGGTCTATATCCTTGAGAGCGGTGAAAAAATCACCACCAACGGGAAAACACTTGATAAGATTATTTATAGTAATGACGGCGTTATTTTCCATCTTTTTTCCTTAATGGTTGTAAATAAACATAAATTGTAAGCCAGTTCCAAAACCTACCAGCGATCTAGGTAGGTCTTCATTGTAATCAGCACGTTTTTGGTTAATAGATAATATGAAGTTTAAACTATAATGATCATAAGTACTATTCCATCGCAAATAATTATAACTGCGGTTCTGTTCCAAGTCAAATTGCGATATGAACATAAGCTGGTGTACCATGCCAAGGGGCATGCTGGCCATGAGTGCTGTGTAAGATTGTGATAATTCATCCGAATCAGATTTATTGGAAATGGACATGTATTCTGCCATGACTAAGAGACCATTGGCAATCGGCAGGGTGTAGTCTGCTCCGACTGTAGCCATTATGATATCAGATCCATCGGAACTGATTAAAGCACTCTCATTCCAAAATCCAATCCATCCATCATAGCGATAATCAATAGCTAAACGGCTGTGAGAACCGGAAATACCAATTTGGCCAATTGGCTGCGGGGACTTTGAAGGATCCTGGTGATAGGTCAATCCCCATTCCCCCGCTGAGTTGGAAAGTTCCACTCGACTTCCATAGGAAAGAGTATCCTGATTATTGTTGATCGCCCATGACCACAGAGATAATGAATTAGAAGGGAACCATCGCAGCCTGAATGCTTCCACGCCATCCGTCTGTCCGGTGGGATCCCTTAAATCAATCGTATCAAACCAGGAAAGGGAACGTAAAACAAAAGAAGGCCCAAATACAATTTTCTGTAAACCCAATCGGGCTTCCAGCTTTTCGCTGGAATATCGTACCCAGTAACGGTGATGAGATTCATTGTAATACAATAGGGAATCACCGGAATAAGTTCTGTCTAATCGATAAGCCCATTCCATATCCACCAATTGGTTATCGGATAATTCTTTAAACAGTGAAAGTGTAGGAATGTATCCCATGGTGGATTCATAAGCGGATTGGCCGGTTGGGATGTCGTTATTGGTTAGAGTACTTAACCAAAGTTGTCCTTTTAAATTCAGTGGATTGGCTTGAATTAGAAAGGGAAAGAGTAGAATAAGCTTTAAGAAAAAACTAATGAAACATTTCATAAGAGCGCTTATTGAATAATGATTCCTCATATAAAGGATTGGATCGTCGCTTACCTCCAACGCGATCTTAACGACGGGACTATCAAAATTTACAGCTTTCTCACCTCCCAGCGTAAGAGTAAATTCGCCACACTATGAAAAAACTAAAACTACATTGGCGCATCTTTATTGCTATGATCCTCGGTTTTGGCGCAGGATTGCTCTTCCAGAGCGGAGGAGCAGAATCAACAGATTCCTGGCTTTTTAGCCTGATTGCATCTTTAGGTACTATTTTCATGCGCCTTCTTAAAATGATTATCGTTCCCCTTATATTGACGTCTATCACTACAGGTGTAGCAGGACTTGGAGACAGTAAGAGTTTGGGGCGGCTGGGATCAAAGACATTTGGATACTACTTCCTGAGTTCTATTATTGCTATTCTCATCGGCTTGACTCTAACTAACCTAATCCGTCCCGGTGTTGGTGTGCAGATTCCCGGTCAAGTAGAAAAATTTGATTCCTCTCAATTGCAGCAACCGGATTCAGTGACCGACATCTTCATTCGCATGATCCCTACAAATCCCATTAAAGCGGCAGCTGAAGGAGATGTCCTTGCGCTTATATTCTTCTCCATTCTATTTGGGTTCGCCATTACTAAACTCAAAGGAAAACCTCATAAGTTTCTCCTCGACTTGTTTGATTATGCCTTTCACGCCATGATGAAACTTACCCATGGGATTATCCAGCTTGCTCCTATTGGTGTGTTTGGGTTAATTACCAAGGCTGTAGCCACAGCTGGTGTTGCTCTTTTCAAGGCTGTAGGGCTCTACATGATTACTATTGCATCTGGCTTAACTATTCACCTTTTGATTGTACTTCCAATTTTGTTCATGATTTTTACAAGAATGAATCCACTGCATCATTTCAGGGCCATGGCATCTGCTATGGCAACTGCATTTTCTACCAGTTCATCTGGTGCCACACTTCCTGTGACCATGGATTGTATGGAAAACAACGTCGGTGTCTCAAATCGTGTCACTAGCTTTGTACTCCCGCTGGGGGCGACTATTAACATGGATGGTACTGCCCTTTACGAATGTGCCGGTGTGATTTTTATCGCTCAGGCATTGGGCTTTGATCTCTCTTTTGCCCAGCAGGGAACAATCGTGATTACTGCATTTCTTGCGTCCGTAGGTGCTGCCGCCATTCCATCAGCAGGACTGGTGATGATTTTTGTTGTCCTCAATGCGGTAGGGTTAGGTGACAATGCAGAAGCAGCTCTCATTGTTGGAATAATGTTGGCTGTAGACAGGCCGTTGGATATGTTCCGCACCATGATCAATGTTGCCAGTGATAGTGTCGGTACAGTTATTGTAGCCAAGAGCGAAGGAGAGACAGAGCTGTATCCTGAAGAAAATTGACCTTAGTAACAATAGGGTCTGTTCTGTAGATTTTTGATATATTGACTTTTATTCTGCTATATATCCTCCCACTTTTAGCACTCTTGCTTTTACTAACTTAGCGAATATCCCTTACCAAAATGGCTTATTGCTCTATCGGTACGTGGGTAGATTCACCATCGCTTACAGCCTGTAGTTTCTCCAGTGCACTGTCCAAGCTTTCCAGACCTCGAATCATAAACTTAACTCTTTTATTTTCCTTAACCACCTTGAACTGTCCGCCAGCAGCCGCTTCAAGTTTCGACAACAGTTTATCAAAACCGCCTTCATCATAGAACGCTTTTCCTGTTTCTGAATCCTTATCCGGACAGTGAAGAATCATCGCTTCACTCTTTACGGTTACGTTTACCAACCCAATACCTGAGGCACAGAGCTTCATTCGGGCCGCCATTGTTAGATTGTAGGCACTCTCTGGGAGCGGACCGAAGCGATCCCGTAATTCCTGTTCCCATTCATCAATCTCTGCATCCGTCACTGCTTGCGACAGCCGCCGGTAGAGATTGAACCGTTCAATGCTGTCCTCCACATAATTATCCTCAAGTAACGCCGGGACGTCTACATCTACACTGGTCTCAATCTTCGAGTGGTGAGGAGTTTCTATAGAAGCCACACCCTGATCCTCTTTCAACTCCCTTACAGCATCTTCCAGAATTCGCATATACATCTCATAACCAAGGTCGTTGATGTAGCCGCTTTGCTCTGCTCCCAGAATGTTCCCGGCGCCGCGTATGTCCAGATCCCTCATGGCGATGCTGAAACCTGACCCTAAGTCCGAGAACTCCTCCAGAGCCATAAGGCGCTTCCGGGCATCCCGCGTAATCCGGTTCAGTGGTGGCGTAAGGAGTAGGCAGTGTCCTTTCCGGTCAGAGCGACCTACGCGGCCGCGCAATTGATGCAGTTCCGCTAAACCGAACCTGTCCGCTCGATTGATAATCATGGTGTTGGCATTGGCGATATCAATTCCGTTCTCTACGATATTAGTTGAAACGAGAATGTCGAATTCTCCTCGGTAGAAGTCCACCACGATTTTCTGGAGTAGAGCCGGCTTCATTTGTCCATGAGCAAACCGAATGTTGGCTGTCGGTACTTCATCCCGCACTTTCGCCGCCATCTCTTCTATGTCTTTCACGCGGTTATGAATAAAGAACACTTGCCCATTTCTCGCTAATTCGCTGGTGATGGCTCGGCGAATTATGAGTGGATTGTACACATGAATTTCCGTGTCGATAGGCTGACGATTCTGCGGAGGTGTCTGGATGATACTCAAGTCCCTCACTCCCATGAGAGAAAACTGAAGCGTCCGCGGGATTGGTGTAGCAGTTAATGTCAGCACATCTACTGTGGCGCGGAGTTCCTTAAGTTTTTCTTTCACAGTAACGCCGAACCGCTGCTCCTCATCAATTACCAGCAACCCAAGATTCTTAAACTGTACATCCTTGGAAACCAACCGGTGAGTCCCAATGGCGATGTCAATGTTTCCGGTAGAAATATCCGCTGTGATTTTCTTCAGATCAGCACTACTCCGGAATCGGGAAAGACTCTCAATCCGCACTGGGAAATCCTGCATGCGCCTGTTGAACGTTCTGGAATGCTGATCCACCAAAATAGTTGTGGGTGCGATAACCGCAACTTGCTGTCCATTCATGACCGTCTTGAATGCCGCTCTAATCGCCACTTCCGTCTTGCCAAAACCTACGTCTCCGCATACCAATCGATCCATGGCGGCGCTTTTTTCCATGTCGCGTTTTACTTCCTTGATGGCAATCATCTGATCCGGTGTCTCTTCAAACTCAAAGCGGGCTTCCATTTCTGTCTGCCAATGCCCATCCGGTGCAGAAGCTTGAGCTTTCTGCATTCGGCGTTTAGCATAGAGTTTTATGAGCCCATCCGTAATATCTTTCAGACGTCTTTTCGTACTAGCTTTCTTGCGAGCCCATTCGCCGGAACCAAGTCGAGAAATCTGTGCCTCCGACCCTTCCCGGCCGGAGTATTTACTCACCTTATGCACCGCACTGACGTGGACATTCAGCCGAGCGCCGTCACTATATTCTAACACCACCACTTCGTGTGGAGTCTTTTCTACTTGGATGGTCTCAAATCCCATAAATCGACCGATTCCAAAATCATCATGTACAACAAGATCTTCACGATGAAGGTCGCGCATCTCCTTGAACGAAAGTCCGCGATGATATCGCTTGCTGTGGCGCTTCGCCCTAAAAAATCGATTGAAAATTTGATGATCGGTGTAAACCGCTACTCCTTCGCCGGGGAGTACAAATCCTGAATGCAGACTTTCTACAGTCAAATTGTACTTGAGGCTCGATGTCGTTTCGCCCAGCAACTCCTGAAGTCGGCTTTGCTGATTGTCACTATCGCATAAAATGAGCGTTTCGACACCTTCTTGAGAAAGCCGTTGAAGGTGTTGGCGAAGAAGTTTTATGGAGGAATTAAAATCCGGCTGGGGACGGGCATCAAGAGCAAAAGAAGCATCCGACTGCAGTCGCTCCGTCGAACCGAGAAAAAGTCGAGGTCTCTCTTCCACTTGTAGAACAAATTCATTAGCCGAAAGGAACAGTTGTTCTGCCCGTTTGCCCTTTCGGTCGCGTTCTTCCACCGCTGCCAGTACCATTCCCGGCTGTTGGAGAATTACCGTCGATTCTTTCGGCAAATGAGATAACAGAGACATCATTCGTTCAGCAGGCATCTCGCTTGCATTAGGTATAATGCGTATTTTATCCAGCGATTCCACTGACCGCTGTGTGCCAGGATCAAACTCTCGGATGGACTCTACTTTATCCCCGAAAAATTCCAATCTTACCGGCAGATGTCCAGAGAAAGAAAAGACATCCACGATGCCACCCCTGACCGCAACCTCTCCCGGTTCATCGACAAATCCGACGAGGTCGTACCCCTGCTCCACCAATTTTGCTTTTAGTCCGTGAGGTTCTAATCGATCTCCTTTCCGAATGCCTACAACACGATCACGAAACATATCTGCCGAAGCTATTTTCTCAATAACCGCATTGGCGCTGGCTACTAATATAAATCGTCGTGCTAGGGTGAGACTATCCAACACCTCTGAGCGCTGCACAAGAAGAGCCGTGTCCACCACCCGCTCTGGATCTTCAGGGTCAAGTCCTAAAGCCGGGAAAAAGAGCGTCCCTCGGGCACCCAGCGATTCCAAATCCGACAGCATGAGCTTGGCTGTTTCTTCATCGGGAGTGATAACCAGCAGTTGGGGAGTCTCTTCAGCAAATATTTCAACAAAAAGTGACGGCGTGGATCCTACAAAATGTTCTACGGTAGCTGCTCCTCCAAGAGCAACAGAGGACAAAATCTCCTCCATTGGCAATGTGAGCCGAAAGGCACTCTTTATGTCTGTTAACTGTTTCACTAATTTTTAGTTTACAATATTACGGATAACGAGTTGTAATCGGAAGCCAGTCAAACAATCTACATTGAAGATAACGTATGGCAGTACAAAGGTATCATGGTAAATTTCTTACCATGAAAGCAGCAAAATACCTGGGTCCCGGAGCCGTAATGTTGGCCGCGGTGTTGTGGGCAATAGACGGTCTTCTGCGTCAAAACCTCAGCGACGTTCCCGCCTTCCAAATCATTTTACTGGAACATGCCATTGGAGCTGTTGTCTTCCTACCAGTTCTTATTCGCGGATGGAAGGAAGTGACTGCTATGCGGGAGCGGGCGTGGATCTCAGTGGCGTGGGTATCCGTTCTGGGCGGTATTGTAGGTACTGTCGCCTACACTAAAGCACTTAGCTACGTGGATTTCATTGATCTGTCTGTAGTGGTGCTGATCCAAAAGCTACAGCCTCTTTTTGCAATCACTCTAGCGGCGATTATCCTCAAAGAAAAATTAACGAAGCGCTTTCTTCTTCTGGCTTCTGTCGCTCTACTGGGAGGATACCTGGTAACATTCGGAGCAAATTCAATTGGTGAAATGAGTGAAAAAACAATGGTTGCATCTTTGCTCGCTTTTGTCGCCGCTTTCGCTTGGGGTAGTTCCACAGTTCTCGGTAAACACGCACTCAAACGGCTCTCTTTCTTCACATTGACTGCACTGCGCTTGTGGGTGACAGCAATCGTAGCCGGTACTGTTTTCCTCTCCCTCCGTAACCGCTCTGATCTCTTTGCACTTAGTTCAAACCAATGGATTACCATCCTGATCATTGTCTTTTCTACCGGCAGCGTAGCTCTCTTTATCTACTACTTTGGATTGAAGAAAGTCCCCGCCGGTCACTCAGCCATCTACGAACTATTCTGGCCTTTTACAGCCGTTATATTTGATTGGGTGCTTAAGGGTAGTATCCTTCAACCAATGCAGATTTTAGGCGCGATGCTCCTCTTGGCTGTTTCTATAACACTCCCTAGAGAATCGCAAACAGACAATTCTTGACAGCACCTTTCACAGCCCGAGACCATAATCGGAATCTTCTTCTGAATATTTTCCATGAAATGTTCTGGGGGTTCGGTGTCGCTTTTCACTCCTTGGAAGCGATTGTCCCTCTTTTTCTTGCGACACTGAACGCCCCGAAAATAGTGGTTGGATCGGTGGCGGGTGTATTCATAATTGGTATGGCCATCCCCCAGATATTCTCAGCTTTTTACGGCTCACGAATTCGCAATCTGAAACTAGCTACCGTTCTGATTCACATGTTGCTTCTGCCGCCCATATTCACAGCGGGCTTTGTCTTTGCCTTCATGGGCCCCCACGGCCCGAATGCGTGGATATTTTATTACATCTGCTACATCCTGTTTACCCTGGGCGTTGGGATTGTACTGCCCATCTGGGCCGATTTCCTGGAAACAGTTCACCTTGCCGAACGGCGGGGGTCCTTCTTTGGTATATCATTTGCCGGCAGCAGCGTGGCGGGATTTGTGGGTGGTTTTGTTGTCAACCATCTGATTGACAAACCTGACCCCGTACCATACATCGGGATTGGGTTTCTCATCTATGCTGTCTGTATTCTGGGAGCAATCCTGCTCTTTATCCCCTACCGATCGCGACCCCGTCCAGCAAGTGAGAGGGCTCATTCCTTTACACAGTTCACGACAGTGTTGAAAGGTATCATAAAAACAGATCACAATTTCCGAAACTACATTCTGAGCCGTATCATCCTCACTGCCAATTACGCTGCTATTCCGCTGTATGCCGTTCACGCACAAGATAAGCTGGATTTCCACATCAGCGAGGCGGGGATATTTACTGCACTAATGGTAGCTGCTAGTGGATTTTCCAGTTTCCTGGCTGGTAAAATCGGCGACCGTTTCGGGCACAAGTACGCCATGGCAATATCTTTCCTCGCCTACCTGGGGGCGCTCATCTCTGCACTGCTGGCCGAAACACTTTGGCACGCATACCTCATATTTATTTTCATGGGTGTCGGAAAAGGAGGATTTATGACCTCTGCAATGAGTCTTGTGTACGAGTTCGCCGGTGACAAAGACAAGAAAATATACTTCGCCCTCATCGACACACTCACAGCCCCATTCGTCCTTATTGCCATTCTGCTCTCCGGGTTCTTTATCTCCACCGGCTCTATTCCACCCGTTCTAACGGTAATCGGCTTCATCTTGATAGCCGGTATCCTGGCACTCATATTCCTGACAAAGGAACCTCGTACTCTTCGGGAAGTGCCAATCCCGAGAGAGCCGATATCTTAAATCATGGAGAAAATCAATTATATAAAATCATCATCTATTAATATCATCTCAAACACTATAGAAGTAACCGCTTACCATTAACTTAATCCACATCACAGTTATATACTTTACCCACAAAATGCAACCGAGTTTAAAACACCTTAAATCGCTTCATGTCAACATGTTACAAAAATTCCGCAAAAGGAGTATATGTCAGCCAATACCACAACAGTTTTTTAATCAAAGACTTTTCACCTTGAATTTCTTCCTCAGAGAAGTAAATTTCTACCAACTTCACTCAGATATTCAATGGCTCGACATTTAGCACTTAGATCAGGCAACCCGGCTCTCACCTCCAAGGTCTTTATGGAACTTGGCAGGGCAGATGCTGCCAGCGCCATGACCATCCAGGGAACCGTAAACAAGACAGGGCTGGCATTGTTGTTGCTTATGGCTGCCGCCACACTCACATGGAACAGCCCTGAAGCTGGTGGGCTTATCTGGATCGGAGCATTAGGCGGATTCATTGTAGCACTCATTACAATTTTCAAGAAAACAGCCGCTCCTTATACTGTGCCGGTCTATGCTGTTCTGGAGGGTCTGTTTCTTGGAGGGATCTCCCGCATATTCGAATCCATGTATCCCGGTATTGTCCAGCAGGCGGTTTTTCTCACCTTTGGGACATTAGGCGCTCTACTTTTGGCGTATCGCTCAGGACTCATAAAGGCGACGGAAAACTTTAAGTTGGGTGTTACAGCTGCCACAGGCGGCATCGCCTTCGTTTACATCGTCAGCATCGTTATGGGTTTTTTCGGCATACAATTTCCCATGATTCATTCCAGTGGTCCTATGGGAATCCTCTTCAGTGCTTTTGTTGTTGTCATCGCCGCACTGAATCTGGTAATGGACTTTGACTTCATAGAAGAAGGGGCTGAACACGGTGCACCCAAATATATGGAGTGGTACGGCGCCTTTGGACTTTTAGTAACACTTATATGGCTTTATCTTGAAATATTGAGATTATTGGCTAAACTTAGGGAGCGATAAATTCTATGAAAGCGATGAATACAATACTTTTGATTGTAGCCGCTGTTCTTCTCCTCGGAGGATGCCAGGATAAACCCGATCGGCATTTCGAACTGGGGAACTGGTATTATGAAAAGGGCCTTTACGACGATGCTATCCTGGAATACCGTGATGTGGTCCGGATGATGTCATCTGATCCTGCCTCTATGCCTAGAGAACAATTGAACACACTTGCTAAAGCGCACTACAATCTTGCCGTCAGTTATGTTCAGAAAGGGTGGCTGGACGAGGCACTTCGGGAGGCTGAGACGGCCTTTACCCTCTGGCCATCAGATGATAACCGTGAGTTGGTGGTAAATCTACAAGAGCCCCAGCAGTAAATCACAGCCAACAGTGACAAAAAAATAAACCCGGGATATTCCCGGGTTTTCTTTTGTACTGACCTGTTAAATATTTACATCCCGGAGCGGTGTTCTCCCCCATCCGTATAAACGATAGAGCAGTTAATGAAATCAGCTTCCGGCTGCAACATCAGATAAACAACATTGGCAACATCTTCAGGACGAGTGGTACGTTTCATAGGATTACGCTCCTTCGTCAGCTCCACCCACTCTTCCCACCGATCGGTAATTTTAGTAAGCGCCCGGGTAGGTGTTACACCAGCTTGAATACAGTTGGCCGTAATCCCGTGCTGTCCAAGTTCCCACCCAATTTGCCGGGTGATACTCTCTAACGCTACCTTGGCCACGCTTACGGGACCGTACCCTTCCATAGCTAGATAGTTTCCCTCAGAAGTCAGCCCCAGAATGCGGGAGCCCTTGCCCAGCAGTTCTGCATCATACAGCTTCTGCACCCAGTAAAGTAGAGACGTCCCCATTACGTGAATCGTCATCTCCATCTGCTTTTGAGTTGCGGGTTTTTCACCGAAAAAGTTTGTGGTGGTTCCAAAGGCGATGGAGTGTAGCAGCAGCTTGAGTGGCTTTCCTCCAGTAATCTCTTTAATCTTCGGCAAGTACTCATCCATCACTTCAGGTGAAGCAGCATTGGTGTTGAAGAAATGGCAGCGACCATCGTTGACACCTTTTAACTCTTCACAGAAAGCTCCTGCTTCCTTTTTAATGTCTCCACGATCGAAATGAAAACCTATAATACCGTAACCATTTTCGGCAAGTTTCCGTGTCGTTGCTCCACCATGGCCGGTGGAGCACCCAAGTATCAAAACCCACTCTTTCATCTAAAACTCCTTTTCTTTAACTGTGATAAATTTATATCATAAAATAGCATACACAAAGGATTGGTGGTTTGTAAAGTAGAAATTTGTCGGTTATACGTTGTATAGCCTTTATTATGCTAAGAAATTTCGTACTTCCCGCATTGAAACATAGTGGCTAAGTATTAACTTCCCCTTCATCTCATCTAAGAATTTGTACGAATTCTTAAAAGGAGCCTAGTGTGGAACAAAAATCTAATTATAGTAAAGAAGAGCTTTTGATCGTCGCTGATGAAGGTTTTGACGGTGCAGGGAGCGGTAAACTACCAATGCCTCCCATGCTAATGGTAGATCGTATTCTGCAGATTTATGAAGATGGAGGTGCTTTTAATAAAGGTTTCATCTTGGCTGAATTGGATATTGTATCAGACCTGTGGTTCTTTGATTGTCATTTTAAAGGTGACCCCGTCATGCCCGGCTGCCTTGGATTAGATGCACTATGGCAACTCTCCGGATTTTTCCTCACTTGGATTGGAGGTAAAGGAAAAGGGAGGGCTTTAGGGTGCGGAGAAGTAAAATTTAAAGGTCAAATCCGCCCACATCACGAAAAAATAATTTATAAAATTGATATTCGCCGGGTGATTAAAAAACCCGTCTATATGGTATTGGCCAATGCCTCCGTCGAAGTAGAAGACAGAACTATATATGTGGCAAAAAACCTGCAAGTTGGACTCTTTACAGGTCTAATCTATCCACCCCCTGAAGGTGAAGTAGAAGCATTCTAACCTTGCTTTATTATGCCACTCCAATGCGGAATTGTCGGTCTGCCAAACGTGGGGAAATCAACACTCTTCTCCGCTCTCGTTCGGCGGCAAGTCCCTGCTGACATTTATCCTTTCACCACCATTGAACCCAACGTGGGTGTTGTCTCGGTCCCAGACGACCGCCTCAACAAGCTGGGTGAGATCCTCCAACCAGAGAAAATCATCCCCACTACTCTCAGAATTGTTGACATTGCCGGTCTCATTAAGGGATCTCATCACGGCGAAGGATTGGGAAATCAATTTCTGTCGCAGATTAGGGAAGTGGATGCCATTATTCACCTAGTCCGTTGCTTTACGAGTGAACAGGTAATCCACATTACTCCGGATTTGGATCCTATCTGCGATATAGATATAGTGGATACTGAACTCATTTTGAAAGATTTGGACACAGTCTCCAGTGCCATGGAAAAAGTAAGCAAGAAGGCTCAATCAGGGGATGCTGTGGCAAGCAAAGAACAGGAAAACTTAGACTTAATTTCCTCTCATCTTGATAGTGGTAAGTCAGCACGTGAACTAATTTTGGATGAACAGGGTGAGACATTGCTCAAAGAATTTTCTCTCATTACCTCCAAGCCGGTACTCTATGTGGGAAACGAAAATGAAGAGGAGGCAACTTCCCACCATTCCAGAGCTGCGACTGACGCCCTAATAAGCTGGGGTAATGCTAACAATCAGGACGTCATAATCCTGAGCGCCGCACTGGAGCATGAATTGACTTTTCTGGAAGACGAAGAAGAACGGCAGTTCTTCATGAAAGAGTGGGCATTAGAGCAGGCAGGACTGGAAATGCTGATTCAATCTTCTTATCGCTTGTTGAATCTTATCACTTTTTTTACAACTGAATCAAATCATGTCCAGGCCTGGACAGTGCAAAAGGGTACTACTGCTCCGCAGGCTGCCGGGCAGATTCATTCAGATTTTGAG
>Ga0208641_1001021_pt1 | contig 14893 bp, 9 predicted proteins | sample ETN02SmetaG_2_FD_185789 | JGI IMG/M metagenome (GOLD analysis project Ga0208641, IMG submission 185789) | Marine microbial and viral communities from oxygen minimum zone, Eastern Pacific Ocean - ETNP2014F10-02SV253 (SPAdes) (version 2) | ecosystem: Environmental > Aquatic > Marine > Oceanic ... | reverse complement strand
GATAAGGGGTTAGGAGATACTGTGTCTCGAGCTATAAAAACTGTTACAGTAGGTAAAATTAAAGAATGTAATGGATGTGAGCTTAGAAAAGATTATTTAAACAAAGTAGTACCATATAAAAAGGTAAACAAATGAGAAAATTTCACATAGATGAACCGAGAGAAATCGGAAAAAAGAGAATTAGAGTATCTAAAAATGATTTAATGGCTGCAAAAGATGAACTATCTGAAATTGTGGTAAGAAAAAAAATTAGAGAAATGGTTAAAAAAGAATTAACCGAAGAAACCGCCGTTCTTTCGAAATCAGAAATAAAAAAGATGGAGAGAGTTTCTGAAAAATTAATCAAAGATTTAGAAACGTTTTTAAAAGTATGGAAGAAAAAACATAAGGTTTCTGTGAGTGATTCTGTATTGTATGATACGAGTAAAGAATGGGAACAGGCAATTCGTAATTTATCAATGAAATTTGGTGGATGGTTCGGATTCGTATATGATAGTGATTATATAAAATGATTAAATTAAAAGATATATTAACAGAAGTAATTATTACTGAAAGTTCTTTTGACAGTATGATTAATCAGGCCAAAAAAGAAACTGGTCAAAATCATAAAATTCCATCTAACACAAAACAGATGTGTAAAGAAGTTGGAAAGTATAAAATTAACATATACGATTATAAAGGTAAAAGGAGTAAGAAAAGAAATGTTAATAGTTTAATGTATCAATATTATGCTTACGTTCAAGGTTGGGGACATAGTAAATTTAAAGGCCCAGCCGATTGGTTTTTAAAAGGTGGTAAATTTGATAAAATACTTGAATGGGTGTATGAACACGGACATAATAATTATTTTGATTACGGTTATTTAAAAGACCATATTAATTCAGATTTACAGGCAGCACAAATTGTTAGTGATATAAGACCAAAATCAAAAGATGTAGAAGCAGCTTATTATCAGGCAAAAACTTATTATAATGCTTTTGGTTCTAATAGAAATAGTAATGTTTTTGACCAAGTTGTAAATAAGGTAGATGCTTGGATGAAAGATAATAAAGTAGAGACATTGTGATTAAATTAAAAGATTTACTTGTAGAAAGAGTCGATTACCATGAATTGGCAAGTGAATTGGTTAGGTCATATGGGTTAAGGTCTAAAATTAAATTTGGATCAGGTAAATCTTATGGAGAATATGTACCAGAAAAAGATTTAATTACTTTACGACCATCTTATAGGACAGTTAAAGAATTTTTATTAACAGTATTACACGAAATTAGACACGCATTAGATGCAAAACAACTGGGTGTTAAAAAATATATTAAAAAGTATGTACAGGCTGGAACAATGGCTAATTATGATGGATTAGATCCACATGATGATAACAAATGGGAAGAAAAGGCCGAGAAATTTGCTAAAAAAGAATTATCTAAATGGATGTAAAAAAATAAGTTTATTTAGAAAAGTTAACAGATAGTTATAAGGGAACAGGTTATATATGAAACCACGAAGTGCTAAGAATAAAGGCAAACGCCTTCAAAACAAAGTACGTGATTTAATCCTCGAAAAATTTACCCAATTGGAACCAGATGATGTACGTTCTATCACTATGGGAGATTCAGGAGAGGATATTTTACTATCCCCCGCCGCCCGTAGATTATTTCCATTTAGTGTGGAATGTAAAAATCAAGAAAAGTTGAATATATGGTCATCTTTAGAACAGGCGGAAGAAAATAGTGGAAATCATTCACCATTGGTTATATTTAAAAGAAACAGAAGTAAAACTTATGCAGTTTTAGAATTTGATGAATTATTAAAGTTATTGAATGAATAATTTATTATCCTTACTCTCAGTAGTTATAGGAAATCCAGGTAGAAATGTACGAAAAGAAAATGAACACATATTTTTCTGCCCATTTTGTAGTCATTATAAACCAAAACTTCAAGTAAATCTCGTAAATCAGTTTTGGCATTGTTGGGTGTGTGATGCTAAGGGTCGTACTCTTAAACAATTATTTTATAAATTAAATGCTACACCAAATCAATTTATAGAATTAACAGATATAGTAGGGGAAACATACTATTATAGTGAGAAATCTGATACTTCAGAAATTATAACTTTACCAAAAGAATATATTCCATTATGGAAAGATGGTGGAAATACAATTATCAGAAAACATGCTTTATTATATTTGAAAAAGAGAAATATAACTAATAAAGATATAATTAAATATGAAATTGGATTTTGTGAAGAAGGGTTATATCGAAATAGAATTATAATACCCTCATATGATAATAATAATAAATTAAATTATTTCATTGCAAGAAATTTCTATAAGGGTGGGATGAAGTATAAGAATCCACCAGTTTCTAAAAATGTTATAATGTTTGAAAATCATATAAACTGGAATTTACCAATAGTAATATGTGAAGGAGCATTTGATGCTATAACAATTAAAAGAAATGTAATCCCAATATTGGGAAAAACATTACCAGAGGCATTATTAGAAAAAATGGTAAATGGTGGAACTAATAAGGTTATCATAATATTAGATACAGATGCTAGAAAAGATGCACTTAAAATGACGGAGAAGTTAGCTAGATATTCAATAGATAGTTGTTTAGTTAATTTGACGGATAAGGATCCATCAGAAGAAGGATTTGATAATATGATAAATTATATTAATGATGCAAAAAATATAGATTTATTTAGTACAATTAAAATGAAATTAGAGCAAATATAGTTTTGATAGAACAAAGAATAAAAGTTCCGTTTAGGAAACTTAAACATATTCATCACATATCGGATATACAAATCCGAAATCTTAGACGACATAAAGAATACAGTCAAGTTTTTGAAAATCTTTATAAAGAAGTAAAAAAGAACCCAGATAATGCCGTAGCATATATTGGTGGAGATATTGCACATTCTAAATTAGATATGTCTCCAGAGTTAATAGATATGTTATCTAAATTATTTAAAAACTTAGCAGATATCTGTCCTACAATTATTATTGCAGGTAATCACGATTGTAATCTAAACAATTTAAGTCGATTAGATTGTTTAACACCAATTGTAGAAAATCTAAATCATCCAAATTTACATTATTTACTAAAAACAGGAGTGTATAAATGTGCAGATACTTCATTTGTAGTATGGGATGTTTGGGATAGAGAAAAAGATTATATTAAAGCAAAAGATGTTAAAGGTGATACCAAAGTTGTATTATATCATGGTACAGTAGACCAGGCAAGAACTGATTTGGGATTCAAGTTACCCTCAAAAGTAAAAATTGATTTATTTAAAGGTTATGATTTAGGATTGTTGGGTGATATTCATAAAAGACAACATTTGAATAAAGAAGAAACCATTTCTTATTGTGGTTCATTAGTTCAACAGAATCATGGTGAAGATATAGGTAAAGGTTATTTGTTATGGGATGTTCCTGCTCGCAAATCTACTTATGTAGAAATACCAAATGATTATGGTTATGTAACTTTAGATATAGATAATGGGGTGTTACCAGATATATCTAATTTACCAACGAAATCGAGAATCAGGATGAGAGTTTCTAATACTTTAGCAGCCGAAGTAAAAAGATTATCAACTCTTGTTAGACAAAAATATCCTAAAACTCAAGAAATAACTATAACAAGAATGGATCCATTAGCTGGTACAGATAGAATTCGTGGAAATAAACTTGATATTGGAGATGTAACAGATTCAGATTATCAATTTGAATTAATAGAAGAATATTTAAATAATAATTTTATAGTGGATGAAGAATCATTATTAAAAATACAAGACATAAATACAGATTTAAATGCTGAATTACCAGAAGAAGAAGTATTTAGAAACATAGATTGGAAAATAAAGAAATTTGAATTTAATAATATGTTTAGTTATGGCGAAGGTAATGTGATAGACTTTACAAATTTAAATGGTATTATTGGTATGTTTGCACCTAACGCATCAGGTAAATCTTCTTTATTAGATGCGTTGTCTTTTTGCTTATATGATACTTCATCTCGAACATATAAAGCTGATAATATTTTAAATACTAAAAAGGATTGGTTTAGTTGTAAAGTTAATATAGATGTGAATGGAAAAGATTATTGGATTCAGAGACATGCCAAAAAACAAAAGAAAGGTAATGTTAAAGTTAATGTAGATTTTTACGCCATAGATGAATATGGAAAGGCCGTATCTATGAATGGTGACCAACGTAGAACCACTAATGCAAATATCAGAAAAGTTATTGGTACATATGATGATTTTACTTTAACTACATTATCTTCACAAATAAATAATACTGTTTTTATAGATAAAACTCAAAAAGAGAAAAAAGAGTTACTTGCACAATTTATGGGTATTGGAATATTTGATAAGTTGTATATGTTGGCATCTGAAAAAATAAAAGAAGTTACTGCAGTATTAAAATCTTTTAAGGCTACTGATTATGATGTAGAATTATTAGATATAAAGAATAATAAAAAAGAAGTTAATTCTACTTTAAAACGATTAGAAATAGAATTAGAAGGTAAGGTTGAAAAAGAGAACGAGATAAAAAATAATATTTTAAATTTAGCCAAAAAATTCAAAGGTGAGAAATTAAAAGATATTAATATAGATGATTTAAAGAATAGACGAGAGACTATAAAAAGTGTAGCTTCAGATTATGATATAAAGTTAGCAGATATAGATAAAGATTTAAATAAATTGGAATGGGATATAGAATCAAATACTAATAAGATAGAAAATTATAAAAAGAAAAATATAGAAGCACAACATACTGAATTAGAACAAGTGGAAGATGACAGGTCTAATACTAAAATTGAAATTGATAAGTTAAAGATTGAAGTTAGAAACAAACTAGATAAGATTGAAAAACTTGGAGATTTGAAGTATGATTCTAATTGTAACTTTTGTATGAGTAATCCATTTACATTAGATGCTATTAAAACAAAAAAGGATTTAGAAGAAGATAGAATTTTAGCTTCACAGTATGTGGATGAAATAGATAATTTAGATGATAAAATTAAAAGATTGTATCATGTAAGAAATCATAAATTAGATTATGATACCTCATTAGAACTATTAAGAAAGTTATCATTTAGGAAAAATACTAATTCTACAAATAAAGGATTGATTGAAGAAAAGAAAAATACTGCATTGGAACAATTAACTAATGTTCAGGAAAAGATTAGTAAATATTATGAACGAGAACAAGATATTATTTACAATAAAAAAATTCAAACTGATATTGAAGATTTAACTGATAAACAAAATATATTAAAAAATAAAATTAAAATTTTAAACAATGAAGTTAGAAATATTTATGGTTCTTTACAAGTATTAGAAAATAAAAGAACTAATATATTAGATACAATTAAAAAAGTTGAAGATTTAGAAAATGAAAACATAGCGTATAGATATTATTTAGATGCCATTAAACGAGATGGTGTCCCATATGAATTAATAACTAAAGCATTACCAACTATTGAAGGTGAGGTAAATAATATACTTGCCCAATTAGTAGATTTTCAGATTATATTTGAAATGGATGGTAAGAATATTAATAACTATATTGTTTATGATGATGATAATGTATGGCCACTTGAAATGTGTAGTGGGATGGAGAGATTTATTAGTTCTTTAGCTCTACGAGTAGGATTAATCAATGTAACTAATCTACCACGTAGTAATTTCCTTGCTATTGACGAGGGTTTCGGTACAATGGATAGTGAGAATATTAATTCTGTTTATATGTTATTTCAATATATTAAAACACAATTTCAATTTACATTGATTGTATCTCATATTGATTCAATGAGAGATGCAGTTGATACATTATTAGAAATTTCAAAAGAAAGTGGAGAATCAAAAATAAATTTTGATCAAGCTTCTAATTGAGATTTTAATAATTTCCTACTATTAAAGTTTGGTTCACCACATTTTTCTTCTATAAGATTTTCAACCAACCTATACATCTTAATACCGTGTGTTTTTGAATAAGATTTCAAAATATCACGGTATTTTTTTCTTATTTTTATATCTACTAGTTTTTCCTTCATACATATAAGTATATTTTCATACAAAAATCATACTTTTTTCATATAAAAAAAATTGAAAAAGTCGTGCACTGATATTTATTATAAATAAGGATAATACTTCATGGCACGACAAAAAAGATATAACAGAAAAAAGGATCTTTTAAAAGTACCAGTTCTTATAGAAGAAACTGGAATAACTTCAAAATATTTTCAAATATATGATGTACCAGAAGAACTGCCTATGGGGAAAAGTAGTTTTTTAATAGGTGGTTCTCAACTTCTTGTTCCTCAAATAAAACTTCAAATAGAAATAATTGATTCTGCTGGTGGAGTAATTTACTCTCAACCAGTATTTGGATATACCGAAGGAACTTCTAAACGAATTGCAATCGAAGTTTATGAAGATACCGCCCCCGGTAGGTGTCAATTAGTCGTATTAGGAGAGATAGATGCATCAAAAGTAGATTTCAATATTCCCGCCGAGTTTAGAGGTAAGTATAATTTAAGATATACTCGTGACTTATCAGTAAACTTAACAATCCCAAATACTTTACCAATACGATTTTATAGAACACCAAAGGCAACAGTTCAAGCAAATTCTAAAGGTGTTCTTGAATTAGATGTTAAACCAACCGATACTGTAACTTTAACTGGTATTGGTAAACCAAAATCTCACGTCAATCAAGAAGTACCTATAACCAATATAGATGGTAGTATAACTTATCCTGGAATTGACTCAAGAACAAAAAATATACGTGCAATAATTGAGCAAAATAAGGCTTCTTCTAAGGAAGGTGGTGGTGGTAACTTTTTAACTATTCCACCCACACAACAAGATCCTCCTGGAGATTATTCATTAACTTTATCAAGTGCTCAAAAGGCAGAAGTATCAATGATTGGACAAAATGTATTAATTAATAGTCCATCTGTAGATTATAGTAATAGTGAGATATCAAGTGAAGAAAGTCATTTATACAATGTTCCATCTGCATTTAGTAGTTCTGTTTTAGATGTTACTGATGAGAATACTCTTACTTTATTAGATTCATTTTATGTTACTAAAAAAGGAGAAGAACCCCCGACTAAAATACCAGCTGCTTTAGAATCAGTTTCTATTACTGCTACACGACAAACAGAAGGAACTCCAGTTGAAAGTGTATTTAATTTTTATGATGTAGCAGATATGCTATTAACTGATTTAAGAAATTTTAGTGGTGATGTAAATAAAGTTAGAATTTTTACAAGAAGTGATGCAGCACAAAGTCCATCACAATGGAATTTTATAAAAGAAATATTTTTAGAAGCAAAAGAAGAATTATATGATACTGGCTCATTATTACGTTCTGGTAATATGGGATATTTTATAAATCAAGACAAGATTGATGATCATTGGCAAGGTTATAGTGGAGAGTTTGGCGGAACTTCAGGAGGAGCAATAAGTTTAACCAGAGATAATTCAAAGATAATGAATGCTATGGATATATCTGGATCAAATCGTACATTCCAACATGATTTATTAGTACAATCTAAAAAACCAATGAGCTTACAGAAGAATGTACGATATGCAGTGAGTATGAAAGTATATGGTGATGCAAAATCAAAACTAAAAGGTGCAACTACTGATTCAACAAAGGGAAAATTTCAAATATTCATTTCTGGAAGTGGTATTCCTGCAAATACTGATTTACCTCAAAATTATGGTAGACTTTTAGGAAATTTAGAATTACCTTCCGATGAGTCAAACGGTCAAGGTTCATATAATTTTGAATTAGTTGAGGCATCATATATTTCAAGATTAGAAAATAATGCATATTTACAACTTAGAATGCCAAGTGGTAGATGGAAAGTAGCGGAAGTATCAGTTAAACCATCTACATCAACTAATTTTAGTCCAGAGGTATTTAAATGTTATGCAGAATTACCTGTAGCACAACAACGACCAGATTTTTATCAATTTTTAGTTGAATTTTATGATGTAAATAATAATAAAGCTGATGTAACAGCTATAAGTGAACGAGTTAAATTTGAGGGAGCAAACCTTACCATACAGGGAGATAATAATTTACTTAGTGGTTCTATGTTTATTGGAAATACACTTTTATCTGGTATTGAGGCTGGTGGTGGAAGTTCTGCATATATACGGTCATTAGGATATTTTGGTTTTGATAAGGCAGAATCTTTGGCAAGTGGTGGATTTATGTTTTGGAGTGGTTCGGTTATACCAGACCACGAAACCTATGATGGAGTAGGGATAGAATTACATAACGATGAAACTAAGGCTAGTGGAAATGATTCATATTTACGATTTAAAACAAGAGATGAAAATGGAAATTCTCTTTTTAGAGTTAAAACCGATGAATTTTTCTTTGGAAACGCAGGACAACATATAAGTGGTAGTGGTGGAAATATACAAATTAGTAGTTCTAAGTTTTATTTGGGAAGTGATACACAATTTGTAAGTGGTTCAGATGGTAATATAGAAATAAGTTCATCTAATTTTCATCTAACTTCTACTGGTGATGTAACTATGAGTGGTACAATCACAGCAGATGCTGGTTATATTGCTGGATGGCAAATTGTAGGTAATAAGTTAAGTGGTAGTAACGTTACATTGGATGCTGCAGGTGCTGGATTATATAAATCTGATGCGGATCCTGATGCATATCCACAAACTGGATATTATATAGATTTTACACCAGGTACAAATTATTATATTAGAATGGGCCCACACTTTGCTGTATCATCAAGTGGAGTGTTGATTGCAAGTGGTGCAAAAATTGAAGGTCAATTAACTGCATCATCAGGATTGATTGCAAATTGGAATATTGGTGATAATGCAATTTATAAATACACTATATCTAATACCTGGACGGGTATGTCTTCCACAGGCCCAACAAGATTTTTTGCTGGTTCAACTACTCTTGCAGCAAGTGGTAGTGCACCATTTAATGTAAAGGAAAGTGGTGAAGTAACTGCATCTTCTGGACTGATAGGTGGTTGGTCATTAAGTGCAAATTCATTAATAAGTCCTAATTCACGAATGACAATGAGTGCAAATCCTGGTAATGAACGTATCACGGTAAGAAGATCTACAGGTTCTGCAGCAGATACTAATTTCGAAATGGTTAGAATTGGTGAGATAAGTGATGCCGCTGGTGATAGATATGGTATAAAGATTTATGATGGCACGGGAGTATACAACGATGATACTAAACAAGGACAAGTAGTATTATTAGGTGAACAAGGAAATATGATAGGTGGTTGGGAAGTCACCGATACACAAATTAGAACTATACCAGCTTCTGGATTTGGTGGACAATTTTATGAAGGAGAAAGTGGTTTAATCATACATTCAAGTGGTAGGTTGGAAAGTGCAGATTTTGCATCCAATCTAAAAGGTTGGAGAATTGATAGTTTAGGAAATGGTACTGCAGAGTTTGAGAATTGTAGAATTAGAGGTACATTATCCACAGCGGTATTTGAGAAAGAGAGTGTTAATGTAGTTGGTGGACAATTGATGGTTGCAAATGCATCTGCATTAGGAGCATTAAAGAGTGGTAGTATCATTATAGCAGGAGCTGAAACCGCATCAGCTTCTGATGTTACGATGAGTATGGATAATGTTAGTGGATTTGCACCAGGAGAGATTATTAAAGCTAAGTTGGTGGGAGAAACGGGATTTTCTGTAGAATATCTGCAAGTCACAGGTTCAATGAGATTTTCACATCCAAGTTCTTCCGTTTCGGAATCTCTTGCAGGTTATGATTTGGGGGCAATTGACCCCGATGGTTTGGCTGGAGAAATATATGTAGGTCGTGCTTTTGGTGGAATAGTAAATGTATCATCATCGGTATCTACTATTACTGAACCAATGACTCAATTAGCAGCAAGTGGATCAACTGATAGAATAACAGTTGCTAGTTCGGCATCATTTGCTACTCAGCAGATTATTAAGATAGATGAAGAGAGAATGAAAATAACCCAGGCTGATGGATTGGGACAATTTTCCGCCGCTAATACAATGGGTGTTGTTAGAGATTATCATGATACTGATAATATGGCACATGACGATAATTCTGCGGTTTGGGTTATAGATACCGATAAAGAATTTTTAGCAGGATTGATTTCTACAGCTTCACCATATAACGCTGGTCAAGTTTTTGTATCAACAGGTAAATATGATACTGATAAACGAGGTTCTGGTTATATATTGATGAATGCTAATCCAAATGATATGTCCACACCATATATTGATATTGTTGAGAGAACGGGTAGTGGAGTTTATGATTTATCATTAAAAACAAGACTTGGAGATTTAAGTGGATTATCAAGTGGTTATCTATATGGAGATGATGAACCAGGATTTGGTATCTATACTGAAAATGGATTTTTTAGTGGGGCAATAACTGCCCAAACAGGTTCGTTTGCAGGTGTTGTTCATGTGGCAACAGTACAAGGTGGATTGGAAACTGGAGAAAAGATTTCTATTGGTAGACAAGTTAGTGGACAAAATGATGGTATTTATATTAATAATAACAACTATTGGTACACCACAGGAGCTTGGAAAGTTGGTGGTGGAACAAATTATATTAGTTTAGATAATGCAACAGCTGGCAATATCTCTATAGCATCTCAAACATTTAATTTAGACGCTACGGATTTAGATATAAGTTCTACCAGTAAATATATAAAGATTGGACATGATGCTGGAAATGGTCAAATTGTTTTACAGGGTGGTTCTACTTCATATATTGAAATTGGGGCAGCCAATAAACTTACTTTAAAAACCGATGCCACAGATCAATTTATGGTTTTTGGTAGTAAAACATCATTTACAGAATTTGATCAATCTACTGCTGGTTTTATTATGGGGATGGATAGCACAACACCTAAATTTGAACTTGTAGGAACAAGTGGAGAATATATTTCATTCGATGGTGCTAATTTGACAATGAATGGTAGTATAACGATTACTTCCGGCCCACTTTCTACTCCGGGTGATTTTGCAACTAAGACAAACTTGGCTGGAGCAACCGTTTCAGCATCAAATGCACAATCCAACGCAACTTCGGCAGGACAAGCAAGTGCAGCGGCAACAGAAGCAAGTGCGAGTTCAGACGCCACCTCTAAAGCAAATATAGCAACTGCCGCAGGACAAGCCGCAGCGGCAGCAACGGAAGCGAGTGCAAGTACAGACGCCACCGAAAAGGCAAATGCAGCCAGTGCATCCAACGCGGCCAATATCTTCACAACATCTGCTGGAGCAGTATATAAACCACCAGCTCCATCTGGAGCGGGGTTATACTTAGGTTCAACTCATTTAGGATATTTTAATGGGAGTGCTTGGAAAACCTATATGGCCAGTAGTGGTGATTTCTATTTGGCTGGAGCAGGAAGTAATGGATTAACTTGGGATTATAGTGCAAATACATTAACAATTGATGGAGCAATAACCGTCAGAACTGGATATTTTGGAGATGGAACAAATGGATTTACTGTTAATAGTGACTATTTTGCAAATGGGAAAACAACTTTAACTGATGGTAATGCTGGAGTGTATGTTGGAATTGATGGTATATCATTAGGGGCGAGTTCTGTATTCATGGTAGATGATGATGGAGCATTAACTGCAACATCGGCAACAATCACAGGAACTATTACTGCAGAAGATGGTTTTATCGGAACGGCTGCATCTGGATTTACTCTAAATGCAACAGAATTTCATAGTGGTAAAACTGCTATAGATAATACAACTGCAGGAATATACATTGGAACTAATGGAATAGCTTTAGGAAGTGAGGGAGTAACACCACAATTTTCAGTAACAAGTGCAGGAGCATTAGTAGCATCATCAGCAACTATTACAGGAACTATTACTGCAGAAGATGGTTTTATTGGTACGGCTGCAAATGGATTTACTCTAAATGCAACAGAATTTCATAGTGGTAAAACTGCTATAGATAATACAACCGCGGGAATTTATATTGGAACTAATGGAATAGCTTTAGGAAGTGAGGGAGTAGCACCAGAATTTTCAGTAACAAGCGCAGGTGCTTTAGTTGCATCATCAGCAACAATTACAGGAACTATTACTGCAGAAGATGGTTACATTGGAACGGCTGCATCTGGGTTTACAATAACTGCAAATGACTTTTATAATGGTAAAACTGGATTAGCTAATACAACCGCAGGAGTTTATGTTGGTACAGATGGAATAGCTTTAGGAAGTGCTGGAGTAACACCACAATTTTCAGTAACAAGTGCAGGAGCATTAGTAGCATCATCAGCAACAATCACAGGAGATATTACTGCGACTGCAGGTGCTATTGCTGGTTGGTCGATTGGTAGTTCAAAAATATTCAAACAAACCGCTGTCACAGATGTTCAACCAAATTATGCAATATCATTAGATTCAACTAATCAACATTTAATATTTCAGAGTGGTAGTTATGGTAGTGTTACAGATGGTCATTACACCAGTGCAGCAATTATGACTGAGATGAATCAAGATCAAGATTTTACTAATGAAGCAACTACATATACAGAAGGTAAAGATAGTTTTATAAATCTTAACGTAGCATACAGTCCTACGGAAGAACTCTGTAGTACAGCTGGAAGTGACACGACTCCGGTTTATATATATAGAGGCACTGGCACTGATAATGAGACAGTAGAATCGAGTACAGTTGTACCCACAGCTGCTAAGATGTGGAAGGGAAATGTAGGAACTCCACATATACCATTAGATAAATTAATTTATAACAAAATAACTCTTATGCTTCAATGGATGATGGAAGGAACTGCTAGATCAACGATAGCGTATTCGATACAAGTACTAAATGGAGATGGTGATGTTATTGGGCCAGCCCAGAGCAAGGGATACTTTTCAAACTCGTCAATCACGGTGACAGGTGTCGAAGAAGATTTTGTTTTTAAATTACCATCTGCTGGCTCATCCGCAGAAAAGAGTTTTTATTACAAACTTACTCCTAATATCCAAACTATGGCTGGTACAGTTGTATCTGAAATCGACATCACCAACAATTATATTAAAACTTGGGGAACAAAAACAGTTATATCAAATGCGGGTTTACAGGTTATGGAAGGCCCTTATCAAAATGTAAGAATTGGATCTGGAGAATTTCGAACTGAAGGAAGTTTAAATGTTATTCATGCAGGGTCTACTGGTGGACATATAAATGCCTCTCGATATCTTACAGTAAATGCTGATCTTGATTTGAACAAGGCGTTAAAACCCGAGTATAATTTATATGTTGGAAGCGCACACATAACAGGATCAGAGGGCTCAATAGGTACAACAAAAAATATTGTTGCATATGTGTCTGATAAAAGATTAAAAGATGATGTAACGCCAATTAGTACACCAATAGAAAAGATTAAACAAATAGGTGGATATAATTTCACTTGGGGGACTGGTTCGGTTAAACCAGGTGAAAAAGATGTGGGGGTGATCTCACAAGAGGTTGAAGAAATAATGCCTGAAGTTATAAGAAACTTTACTCACAGCGGTGAAGATGTTAAAAAAGGAGCAACTGCTGGAACATTTAAATCAGTTTTATATGATAGAATGGTGCCATTATTGGTAGAGGGTATTAAAGAACAACAAGATCAAATTGATTATTTAAAGGAACAATTAAATACAATAGTTTGTGGATCAATCGAACCACAATAGGGTTATAGTATGAAGTGGAAAATTCCAAAGTGGATGACTAAACTTATACCTAAAAATATACTTCCTGCATCAGGTGAGATTAGTATAGGGATGATTAGGTATGAGAAGATTACAGGTGGGGGTGGTGACCCTGTAGAAACATCTGAAGTTGAGGAAAGTACTTCAACGGCAACTGTCGCTAAAGATTTACAAGGTTTATCAACAGATTTTGGTACAGCATCAGTTCATACTGTTGGTTCTACTTCTCAAGCTAATTTGGTAGCTGCCCCATATGGGTTGAATGAATTTTATGGATATCAATACAAAGCTTGTTTATTAGTTGGTACAAAAGTATTAATGTTTGATGGAACAGAAAAAAATATTGAAGATTTAGAATTAGAAGATGAGTTATATTCACCAATATTACCAGGATTAGAGGAAGTGTATCATGATTATAAATTAGATAGTTTGGAAAATTTGAAGTTTACTAAAGGTAAGGTTAAACGAGTAGTGTTTGACTTCGTTACAGAATATTATTCAATAAATAAAAAATATAATGCCACACCCACACACGCAATATTTGCTTGGAAGGATAAAGATAAAAGATTTGAATGGTGGCAAATGAAAGATTTAGAATTGGGTGATAAACTTGTTAATCCAAAATTAGAATTGGAAGAAGTTACCTCTATAAAAAAGATAGAAAAAGAATTAGAAGTGGTTAGTGTTGGGTTAAAAAAATATAATGTATTTTTTGCAGATGGTTATATGAATCATGACTGATATTTACGACATTTATTATTCAACGGGTGGCGGCCCAATAATTAGAGGTGGGAGTGATGTATGGGTTAATTATTGGATAGATAATATTGCTCCCAAACTAAAAGTAAAACCAATTCTATTAATACATAATCAAAAACCAAGTGATGGATTGGCACCAAATTATAATCAAGTATCTCCAGAACCACCACAACATTTTGCAGTAGTTGAGGGAATGGATGAGAAGGTAAAAGAAATAGATGAAAAAATAGAAATAGTTTATTTTGATTATAATAACACAGAACAATTTGATGAATTGATAAAAAATTCAAGACGAGTAAATATATTAGATGGACATTATAAATCAGTATGGTATTTAGAGAATAATAAAGATAAAATTTATTCGGTGGTGTTACACGT
>Ga0208641_1001020_pt1 | contig 14894 bp, 10 predicted proteins | sample ETN02SmetaG_2_FD_185789 | JGI IMG/M metagenome (GOLD analysis project Ga0208641, IMG submission 185789) | Marine microbial and viral communities from oxygen minimum zone, Eastern Pacific Ocean - ETNP2014F10-02SV253 (SPAdes) (version 2) | ecosystem: Environmental > Aquatic > Marine > Oceanic ... | reverse complement strand
TGATGCTGGTGGATATGGAAAATCAGAAACTGGAAATTTTACTATCTATACTATTGATCTAGATAAAAAGAATCATATAAAAGCAGTTACTGATAATAAAGGTAATAGTGGTGATGCGAGCTGGTATCCAGATGGTACAAAGTTTGTTTACTCATCTGATAAAGATGATGCCGATAATGGTAATTATGAAATATATAGCATAAAAATGAATGGTAAGGGCGATCAGAGGTTAACCGTTATAAATGGTGCAGATACTGACCCTGCTGTCTCACAAGATGGCAGGTTAATTGCATTTGATTCCAATAGAGATGGGGATAGTGAAATTTTTATCATGAACTCCGATGGGACAAATCAAAAACAGTTGACTCAGAATAATGCATGGGATGGGATGCCAAATTGGGGTCCTTCAACAAAGAAATAATATAGTATTAATGACTGGAATTAAAAAATATCCCTTGGTTTTTATCTTAATAATTACAATTCCTTGTATTGTAACTAGTCAGAACAATTATGTTGGTGTAGGTCAATATATTAAAAATATACTACCAATGAGAGAGCGTGTTCAACACATGGAATTATGGTGGAAATGGAAGCGTAAAAATGTATTACCTGATGTAATGCGTGAACAGTCTGTTGATATGTGGATTATTCGAAATAATGAAGCAGATTTATATTATAATAATGAGGGACCAGTGTTTACTTCTTTGCTATCTGCTAATTTTGAAGGTATGACATTACCCAGTAAGTATGCTTCACCCGGATCTCAAAGAATCCCCTCTTTTTTATTATTTTTTGATTCAGGTAATGAAATACAATATTACGAGCCACAGGATTATAAACATGTTGGATCATTAGCGAAAACACTTAATCCAAAACGAATTGCTATATCAAGTGTAGATAATAAACTAATGCTTCAATCTTTAGGAAAAAAATATTCCAAACGCATTATTGATTCATGGACTTTAGGAGTGCGGTGGCTTGAGACTATGTCGCCAGGACAAATAGATTCTTATACTCATGTACAGGGGTTAGCTAATGATATCATAGCTGAAGGATTTTCAAATGCAACAGTAGTTCCTGGGATCACGACAACAGATGACCTGAATTGGTGGTTTCGTCATAAGTATCTTGAACTTGAACTTGAAGTTGAAAATCATCCTACAGTAATTGTTAAACGTCGACCATCCTTAATACAAGAATACAGTCATATAGATGGGCCTGGAAAATTTAGAAATGGACGCACGCAAAATGGTACAAATGTTATTATTCAGAGAGGGGATATTATTAGTTTAGATTCGGATATAATGCTATTGGGATTGGTCACAGACTCTCATCAACATGCCTATGTTTTACAAAATGATGAGGAAAATGTGCCAGTAGAACTTAAACAGGCATTGATAACCGTGAATAAAATGCAGGATTTATTTGCAGCAGAATTTATCCTGGGACGTACAGGTAAAGAAATAATTTCTGCTTCAGAAAGAATTCAACCTCTGAAAACTATCATTGAAACTGAATTGGGATTTCATCCACCACCAATGTTTATCAGACGTTTTTTATTAGGTGGTTACATGTTTAGTCATAAAACTTATGTTGCAGGCATGACTTCTGGCCCAGGTTATTATCCAACCTCTATTGTGACTAACGATCATAAGTTGCATCTTAATACCATGTATGCCTTTGAACCTCACACTACTATAGCTGTTCCTGGCTGGGGAGATAACGGTGTTGAAATTGGTATAGGTCAAATTGCCATCTTTGAAAAAAATGGTTTACGATACCTAAATAGACCTCAATATTCAAATTGGCATGTTATTAAATAAATGATGAGTCATAACAAAGAAGTTAGTCATAGAAAAAAAATCTCTATTTAATAGAATAGTAAGATGCATGAAGCTTTAAAATCAATTTTCTTGATTTTTTGTACTATCAGTTTCCTTTTTGCTCAATCTGACCCATTACCATTAAAGCCAACAAAAAACATTTCTTTCAGTACAGATGAAGGTACATGGATGAATATCGATGTATCCCCTGATGGAAAACACATTGTATTTGATCTCCTTGGTGACTTGTATTTGATATCAATACGAGGTGGTAAAGCAACACAAATTACTTCTGGCATGGCACTAGACACTCAACCTCGTTTTTCGCCTGACGGCTCAAAAATTCTTTTCATTAGTGATCGGGATGGTGCAGAAAATATTTGGATTTTGAACTTGGGCACTACTCTTAGCAGTAAATTATTTAATAAAGATAAAATTATCTTTTCTGCTATTACTAATGGTGATGATGCTTCTTATGCATCTCCTGAATGGTCCCCGGATGGGAAATATGTCGTTGTTTCTCGTACTCCACGGTTTACTTGGATTGATGTAAATCACAATTTATGGATTTACCACATAAATGGAGGGGATGGTACCCCGTTATTTCATAATGATGAAAAGATTTTTGCTCTTGGGCCTGCATTTGGTACTGATTCTGATCATCTATACTTTGTTAATCGACATCCAGAAAATAGAGACCCTTTTGGACATCAAGTTGAAAAATATAATTTAAAGACAGGTCTATTAGAATTAATTGCAACGCAAGTGGGTGGTGCAATTAGACCAGCAATTTCCCCTGATGGGAAATGGATGGTTTATGGATCCCGTCATGATGGGCGTACAGGTTATCGATTAAGGAATTTGATTAATAATACAGAAACGTGGCTGACATACCCTGTCCAACAAGACCAGCAAGAAAATAATTGGATGGGTACTTCCACTGATCATATGCCAGGGTATTCATTTACTCCTGATAGTAAGAATATTATTACATCTATTGATGGTCATATATATCGTGTTTCTATTCCCAATGGGGTTCGAAAAAAGATTCCTTTCCGAGCCGATGTAAAAGTAAAAATTGTTCCTGTAGTACATTTTGATAAAAATGTACCTGATGGTCCTGTTGAATTAACACAAATCCGCTATCCTGAACTTTCACCGAATGGTAATGAATTAGCTTTTACTGCAATTAATAAACTATACGTATTGAATCTTTCTAATGGATCAAGCAAGCAGGTTGTCGATTTAGATGATGGACAATTTTATCCTTCCTGGAGTTCGGATGGTGAATTTATTGCATTTGTGACATGGAATGATTACACGGGTGGTCATGTATATAAAGTTCGGCCTGATGGAACTATGTTAAAGAAACTTACCCATCAAAGCGGATACTATAAAGAACCCATTTGGTCTATTTCTAATAAACAATTATTTGTTTCAATGGGAAACTGGCAACAATTTTCGTCCCAGGCAGATTTACGGGGTAGGGGAAGAATGAATATTGTCAGCATATCTGCAGATAGTAGAGAAATTAATCATATTACAGATTTTAATGGATCAGGATTACACTTTACAAATGATCCAACTCGATTATACTATAGTGATCACAATGATGGTCTAGCCTCAATTAAGCTGGATGGCACAGATCGTAAAATACACCTAAGAGTATATGGTCAGCGTCCATATTTGGGGCATGGGGGGCCAGTTTTATCTAATCAAGTCTATATGTCACCTGATGGGAGTCAAGCCATTGTTCAAGCTGATTACAATATTTATTTAGTGGAAGTTCCTAATCTTGGAACTGAAATTCCGCATATATATTTGGATGACCCCACAAATGGGTTTCCTGTAAAAAAACTTAACTATCAAGACATACATTTCCCGAAATGGGAAAAAAGCGGGAAGAAAGTATACTGGTCTCTTGGTAGCTCATTATTTATTTCGGATCAATTGTCAGATGGTTATTCCGATATCAATGATCCAGAAGAAATAAAAATAGATTTGAAATTTTCAAGATTTAAAGGTGATGGTATAATTGCTTTTAAAGGTTGTACAATATTATCCATGGATGAGGATTTACCGAATCAAGGAATTATCAAGAATGGTACAGTAATCATTAAGAATGACCGGATTGTAAAAATAGGGAAAGAATCTAGAGTAAAACCCCCTCCAGGAGCGAAGATAATAAATGGTAAAGGCATGTATTTACTCCCGGGTTTTATTGATTTACACTCACATATGAATCTTGATAGAGATATTCATCGAAAGACACTTTGGTCTTTCATGGTGAATTTGGCCTATGGTGTTACTACGGCTAGGGATCCCCAAAGTATGGATATAAATATTTTTACTTATGCCGATAGGGTGGCCATTGGCGATATGATTGGACCAAGAGTATTTACAACTGGACCAGGAATATTTAATAATAGTCCCGTGAATAATCTTGAAGATGCAAAGAGAATAGTTCAAAAATATTCTGACTATTATCGGGTAAATACTGTAAAGCAATATTTATCAGGTAATCGCAGGCATCGACAATTGTTAAATATGGCCATACAAGATGCCCAACTAATACCAACGACTGAGGGTATGGATATGAAACTAATGGTAACGCAAATTATGGATGGATATTCACTAGAACATACCTTGCCCCATTACCCGCTTTATAAGGATATGATTGAACTGATTGTAAAGTCTGGAACATATTATGATCCTACTGTAATTGTTGGGACTGGGCCAAGGGCTGAATATTATTATTGGACTAGAACAGATGTACATGGGAACAAAAAGTTAAATCATTTTTTCCCCCACGATATACTTGATCTTCAGACAAGACGGGTTCCTTGGTTTCATGAGAGTGAGTTCAGCTATAAAGAATACGCAAAAACCTTTAAGAATATTGTAAACGCAGGAGGAAAAATTGGTGTGGGAAGTCACGGGGAGATGCAAGGCATTTGTTATCACTGGGAATTATGGAATATTCAATCAGGGGGTATGTCAGAGATGGATGCTTTACGTTGCGCCACAATAATTGGATCAGAAGCCATAGGCTTTTCCAATGACTTAGGTTCGATAGAAGAGGGCAAGCTTGCTGATTTAATCTTATTAACAAAAAACCCTTTGGATGATATTAGAAATACAAACTCGATAAAATATGTTATGAAAAATGGAATTCTTTATAATGCAGATTCTCTTGATGAAGTATGGCCGACGATAAAGAAACTGCCACCACAATATTGGCATGGGAAAACGCCCAAACACCATGATAAATATTAATAATTAGGGGATAAAATAATGCAAAAAAAGTTACATATCTTTGTTGGAATCATATTATTTCATTTGGTATTTCTTATTGCGCAGGATGCGAAAGCACGATTTGAAATGATGAATACTATACGCAGGGATAAACTGGATCTGGTTTTACCAGGAGCGATGCGAGATAATAATGTTGATGTTTGGATTCATGTAATAAGGAGGGGCGATACAGATCCAATGAATCTAGATTTTGGAGTAACAATGGGCCATGTAGTTTTTACAGATAATGGTGGGGGCCGGATTGAGCGTGCTTTATTTGGTCATCGTTTTGCGGCTCTTGCGGATGAAACTATCTATGATATTTTTGGTGATGAGGAAGATTTAACTAAATATATAAAGAAGAGAAATCCAAAAACAATTGCAGTAAATATGTCAAACTGGATTACAGTTGGAGACGGATTATCGTACACTGGTTACAATAATTTAGTAAATCTCTTAGGGAAGAAATATGCAAAGAGACTTATATCTTCAGAAAATGTAATTACCGATTTTAGTGCTCGAAGAGTGCAATCAGAAATTATTGCCTTTGCTAATATATGTGAGATTCAACGTAGGGTAATGGAAGAAGGTCTTCGCATGATTAAACCAGGATTGACATCCAGGGATGAAGTTGGTTGGTGGGCTCAAGATGAATTAAGTAAATATGGTATTTACCCATCACTTTTTGGGGCACCGATGCCAGGAATACTGTATATAGGTTCTAATCCCAAAACGGGAGTTATTCATCGTGAAGATAGCGGTCCGCATTATAAATTTCAAAGAGGTGATTTTATTTCTTGGGATCTAGGTGTTCATTATATGAACTATGGTACTGATTATAAACGAAATGCATATATATTGAAAGAAAATGAGACGCAACCTCCGAAAGGTCTTAGGCATGCTTGGCAGCGTGGATTAGATGCTAGAGAAATAATTCGGAAAAATATTTCAGTTGGTCGAACAGCGCGAGAAACGCTTGCTGCATGTGTTTCTGCCTTAGAAGAAGCAGGATATATTTATACACCATTCACGGATTTCTTTGAACAAGATAAGAAATTGATAGAATCATTGGGGAAATCTAAAAAATCAGGATTTTCAATTGATTGTCATACTGTTGGTAACACGGGGAATAGCGAGGTTTCTGTTGGGCCTTCTTTTGCACCTTTCAGAGATATATCTGCCAATGGTTATTCCGGCCGGGGACATCTAACTATACGTGAAAATAACTTATTTGCTTTTGAATTTATGGTACATACCTGGATACCAGAATGGAACAGGCGGGTAAGTATAAACTTCGAAGATAATGCAATTGTTACTGCTAGGGGAGTAGAAATGCTTTACCCTAGAAATGAAAAAATTATTTTGGTACCATAAAATTATAGGAATGACTCCATGAGGATATATAGGATTACGATAATACTGATATTAATGTTTCAAAGTTGTTCGAAAGAATCATCGGGCGATTATGGCTTTGAAGTGTTTAGTAAGAAAATGAATATTTTCGGAATAACCATACTTGCTACGGAAGAAACCTCTAATGACAAAATGATTCATGCGGCCACAATATTAGCAGAATACCTTGATAATGATGAGAATGGTATTCCTGATAATGCAAAAGTAGTTGATGACTTAATTAAACATAAAGCTACATTAGTTATGTTCAAGTCCTACGGATCAATGAAGTATAAGAAATTTTTTCATTCTAGCAAGTGGCCAGATGGACAAACAACTGATAAAAGGGCTGTACAAGATCTTTATGATGATGAAACACATCCCAATGGGGCAGCTGATGGTATCTTTGATGCATCTCTGGAAGAAGTTTTGCATTTGATTACTTTTGGTGGTTATTCCAATGCCTATCCCGAAATCTTTGGTACAAAAAGAGGGACTGCTGTTTCGAAAGCTGTAGATATAGCTAGAGGCGGTTATTTTGATACGATTCCTGATGAATACCCACAAAATGGATGGTATTCATATGATGACGAAACATGTGAATATGGTTGCCAGATACATGAATACTTGTACTGGGCAATAACTTCAATATTGGGTGCTCAGGATTTCCCAGGTAGACTTGATGATATTGAACATGAATGGAGATTAAATACTCATGAAAAAGTAAAAAATACTGATAAAGCATTCTATGACATTTATACTAATCCTGAGTATAAACTACCGACAGTTTTACCAGATGGAAAATATAAAGGAAAGATTCCGAATATTGCGTCTTATCTACAAAAGTAATAAAGAAAGAAAACCATGAATAAATTTTTATTTTATGTAATTCTATTACTATTTCTTCAATTTGTAGGATGTAACTCTGATAGAACCAGTTTAGACAATACTCATTTGGGAGGTTGTATTCTTATTGATCCTGTGGCTGACCTTCCGAGTGATATTTATCAAATGACTAGTATCACAGAAACAAATGAATATGAACCGTTTAATAAAAAGCTCACTGTATGCGGTATCATACTTATTAGTCGAGATGAAATTTCTAATGATTTTATGCAAAAAGTAGCTGAAACAATTAAAGAAATGTTTTCCCCTAATGGAGAACATATAGATAGAGAATTGCAGGAAGATCTAATAAGGAATATGTATAAGTACAAAACCGTTATTCCTTTATTTAAAGGAGAAGATTTTACTTTTACTTCTTCAGATGAACAGTTGTGGGACCGTACGACAAGACAAAATAGTATCTGTGATATCATTATGGAGGGCGTACCGGGTCAGGTCACTGAAGTTGTTGAACATATATTACACTTTGTTACTGACATTGGGATGCACTATACATTTCCCGATGATTGGGGGATTTCTAGATCATCGACATTGTATCAAGTGATGCAAGAAGCAATTGATAATCAATATTATAATGTGGACCAATATTCTGAAATTGAAGAAGAAGATAGATTGCGTGTCCTACTTCAGGAATATGCCTATTGGTTAATTTATACATCTTGGGATCTTAGAGAACCCTATGGTCCTCAAGAAGCTGAATGGTCCATATTCAATAGTGCAGAATTAAATGACAAGCTACCTGAATCCTTTCAACTCTATAATAATGTTATTCCAAAGGTTATGACTTCACCAAGCATAGAAACTCTAGAGTCATTTATCGATTAGATAAAGTTATGATTCTTATTTTTTCAAGATCTCGAAAAAAAAGAAGGTGTTTGATCCGGGAATATTTGGACAGCTGATCGTATTTCCTCAAATGATTTAAGAATTTCAAAAATATAAAATTATAGGATTATTTTGTGGAATACAGAAGTTTAGGGAGAACAGGATTACAGGTTTCTAGTATTGTGTTTGGAACAGATAATTTTCTTGATCCAACACCTGAAAAAGAATCATCTAGAATGCTAGACCATGCTTTGGATGCAGGGGTAAATTTAATTGATACTGGTGACGTATATGCTGGCGGGGAGGCAGAAAAAATGATTGGACGGGCTCTAAAGAATAATGGTCGCCGCCATGATGTACTGATATCAACTAAAGTAGATCATGGCATGAGTATTCCGGGAAAAACACTTGATGAATATATTCCACAAGCAAAACCAAATTCTCATGGATTATCCAGAGCAAATATAATTCGGGCTTGTGAAAATTCGCTCAAAAGTTTTCAAACTGATTATATTGATATTTACTTTGCTCATCGTTTTTCACCAGAAATTCCATTAGACGAAACTTTAGGTGCTCTTGATTATTTAGTGCAATCTGGAAAAGTGCGCTATATTGGTTTTTCTACTCATCCTGCATGGGCAATCATGGAATCATTGATGATTGCAAGGGAATTTAGTTATCAAAAGATCGTCGCAGAACAGCCGCCCTATAATCTCCTCGATAGAAGGATAGAAAATGAACTTATACCTCTGGCACAGAAATATGGTATTGGTTTGATCACCTGGGCACCAATGGCAATGGGCGTATTAGCAGGCCGTTACCAAGATACTGAAAATCTCCCAAAAAACTCTCGCGCTATTTATAGAGGCGGTTATTATAGAGACCGAGTTACGCAGGCTGGTTTGAAGGTCGGAAAAGAATTTAGTGTGCTGGCCAAGAAAATTAATTTGTCTCCCGCTCAATTGGCTCTTTTATGGGCCAAAGATCAGCCTGGTGTTACTGCACCTTTAATGGGCCCACGTACAATGAAACATCTTGAAGAACTATTACCTGTTATGAAAATGAAACTTGATGAAGAAACTCGTGTAGCATGTGATCAACTAGTGCACCCTGGTACGGCAGTTACAGATTTTCACAATACTTCCGGATGGATGAAGATGGTAATTCAATAAATAATATTTACTAAGGATAATGATTTTCAGCTAACCGTCTTTTAATATTATTGTAATAGACTTTAGAATTAAGAAAGGGTAAAAAATATGTGTAAAAAAGAATGGCGAACCACACTTCCAATGTTTCTAATTATTGTTTTTTTCAGCTTTCCCCATCTAGCCTCAGGTCAAAACTTTAAGACACTACCAACAAACATAGATATTTCTAAATCATCTACTGGAATCGTGTCTATGCCGAAGAATGTCGACAAAATTTTTAATGATTTTGATCGATACACAAAAATACTAGCCCCCAATGGAAAACCTATACATATAGTTGTTGAGTCTGGTTACAGTGACCGGCAAGTTATTTATGCTCGAAAGATATTGGTAAATCATCTTACAAATTTACCTGGAACCAAGTACGGTCATGATAAAACAACTATAGCAAACGCAATAGCTAACAATCAGTCTATCCTTTTTTTATTCAAGGATACTAAAACATTCCAAGGCTGGTTCAGAAGTATTGAGCGCAAAGGTTTTGAAGTTAATGGTCAGGATTTAAGGGCCTATGAAACTATTCTGGAAGGTACAGATGGTTATATGGCCCAAAAAAATCCAACAAGGGATGCAAGCTATGAAGAAATTATGCACTTTGTACAACAGTGGGGAATTGAACAAGCTCATCCAACATTGAGTCAGGATTTGTTTGATGCTTTCTGGGATGCTCGTGCAAAAAATATTTATTTATTAGACTATGATGAAACACACGAATATTTCATTTGTGGTTTCGAAGCATACTATGATATGTGGGCACATGATCCGGAAAATGACGGAACAAGAGAGGATGAGTATATTCCAATATCAAATGCCAGTCTAAAAGTATATGATCCAAAAATGTATAATATTGTAGAGGAATATATGGGGAAACATTGGCTGTATATGGCAGAAGTTGTGGATGAATTTGATGGTACTTTTTCTCTATTAAAAGAAGAGCAAAAAACATATACAAATAAATCCCAATATCTGCGAAAAGTTGCTCTTACTGGAAACAATAATAATGACTTAACGGGCAATAAGTTTGATAACTCCCTTTTTGGTAATAGTGGAAACAATAATATTAAACCACTTGGAGGATTTGATATTGTTGATGGAGGTCCAGGTGATGATACAGCAATCTTTATGGGAAAAAAGTCAGAATATATTTTACGGAATCAAGATGGAAGGATTATCGTTGATGACATCAACTATTGGCGAGATGGACAAAACATTTTGATAAATATGGAAAAATTGAAGTTTTTGGATAAGACTATAAATGTAACTGATACCAGGAAGTGAATATATAAAATTAAGAGGCGTAATATGACTAATCTAAAAGAACAAATTCAAAGCCTTGCTTTTTTTGTCACTTTTCTAAGTGTATTTAGCCCTTCGTACGCCTTAACGAAAACTATTCTAACTAATTGCAATATTATTGATGGAACAGGTAGGCCTGCCGCGAGAGACATGGTTATAACTATTTCTGAAAATAAGATAAGTACAATTGAGAAGGGACCCTACAAAAGTATAGGTGAAACAGATAGAGAAATAATTGACCTGAAAGGAGGTTATGTGCTACCAGGATTTTGGAACAATCATTCCCATTTATCAGATTTATTACCTGATGTAAACGATATTCTAGGCAAAGAAAACACGGTTTCATCTACTATTCGAGCTGGTCGAAATGCAATGGACGCAATTAAACGCGGATTTACATCTTTACGCTCAACTGGATCTCGTGATTATTTAGATGTGTATTGGGGGAAAGCTTTCAAAGATGGAGTATTTATAGGGCCTACAATATACCCAGCTGGTAACCCAATAGCAGCTGTTGGAGGACACGGTATTGATGATTACGCTTGGCCTGCGACTATCGCAATTAATGGACCAAAAGAAATGCGAAAAGCTGTCAGAGAGCATGTACGAATGGGAGTGAATTGGATAAAAATTATGGCTGATGAATTACAGGATAATGAAATTATCGCTGCAGTGCAAATTGCTCACCAAAATAATGTAAAGGTTGTCGCTCATGCTGCTGAAGAAGGGGCCTATAGAGCGATTAAAGCTGGTGTTGATTGCATTGAGCATGGTTATGATTTATCTGACAGAACACTGCGATTGATGGCCAAAAAAGGAACCTATTACGATCCTACAATAGTATGCAACTTGAGTGCTGAATATATAACTGAAAGAGAAGAGAAAATTGCTGAGCTTGATTTGAAATACAACCAGGATGTGATCGATGGTAGAATTTTAGTTGCTTATGCAGATGAACGCTCACCTTCCCGAGCATTAAAACAAAGAAAAATTCTTTTAAGGGCTCAAGAATTGGGTGTAAAAATTACAGTTGGTGCTGATTCAAATCCATTAGGTGAAATCGGATTACTTGAAATAGAGCAGTTAGTTTTTTCAGGAATGACAGAGATGCAGGCTATTATTGCTGCAACAAAGAATTCCGCGGAAATGAGCAATGTTTTGGAAACTGTAGGCACCATTGAAGAAGGGAAGATTGCAGATCTAATCGTATTGGCCGATAATCCTTTAAAGCATATATCAAATATTAGAAAACTGAAAATGGTCCTCAAAAACGGAAAAAAAGTTGACATTTCTTTTCCCGATCAGCAAACCAGTTTCTGGAAATTATACTTTAAGGAATTTGAAAAGGAGGAATAATGATACGTTTCAAAATAATATTATTATCTGGACTAATTTACTTATGTGCATGTACTGGAAAAGTCACGCTGCCTGACATTGATATTTCGGTTACTAATGATGGCGTGGTTGCCCTACCGGAAAACATACCCGATATTTTTAAACAATACTTTGTTAAGTATACCAAAGTGATTGCACCAAATGGTAAACCCATACATATATTAGCTCAAGATGGCTGGACAAATGATCAAATCAAACATGGTCGCAATGTGCTGGAGCATATTCTAACAAATTATGAAGGATCAGTGTACGGGAATGATAAATCATTAGTTGCTAATGCCATGTCTGACCAGAAAGCAACTATGGTTTTCTTTAATACAGAACCGGATCTTGAAAAGGCGTTTAACGAAGGTTTAGGATTTGCAACAGATCTTAGTATGCAAGACTTGCGTGCTAATGAATGTACAGCGGTGGGTAGTGAAGATTATATGAACCACACTACCCGGGATGCTTCTTACGAAGAAATTTGGCATTTGGTGCACGATTATGGAATTAAACCTACTCTTCCAAAAATGATAAAAGAAATGCGTGTTGCCAATGATGTTGCTGAGAAAAATGGCTGGAAAGGATGGCCTGATGATGAACCACAAGAACACCCAAATGAATATATGGGTGTTTTAATAGATAATTATTATGATTTATGGAAAATAATGCCAAAGCTATACGAGGGTAGGGAAATTGCTGAGATGGGCCGTAGAAAAGATCGGTCAGACCACGGGCAGAGTTTTGAGGGAAAATCCCACTTTGGGAGATATTTTGCAAATAGTCGATTTTCAATGAAAGAAAAGGATCCACTTGGGCATAACGTGATTGAAAATTATTTTCATTCGTACCTTACATTTATTCCGGAGTTACCTGAGAACTTCAAAGGAGTTTTTTCAATGGAGTTCGATAAAAATGTTTCTTATACATATAAATCGCAGCATTTATTAGGTGTTACAATTAAAGGTGATAACAATGTTGCATTAATTGGCAATAATTACGATAATAAAATGAATGGGAATCAAGGGGATAATTCATTTCAGGGTAATGGTGGAAATGATATCATTGATGGGGCCAAAGGTGTTGATACAGCAGTGTATCGGGGCCCTACTGCTGATTACAAAATTAATATTTTGGAAGATCGAATTGAAGTTGTAGATAATAATCTAGATCGAGATGGCAAGGATACACTAATTAATGTAGAAAGTGGAAAATTTGTTGATCGTATTGTGTCATTTTCCAATAATAGCATTCATTAAGAAATATGGAGAAGAAAATTATGAAAAATAAATTCTATCATTTTTTGTGTATTATTATGGCTTTTTCTTTATCGCTTTCTGCGCAGCCAGATGAATATAAACCTGACCCCCAATCGGTTCTGCAGCTAATCAGGAAAGAAAAAATAAAACATGTTCTTCCCCTAGCCATGCGGAATAATAAAGTCGATATGTGGATTCATGTCACAAGGGCAGGAGATCCGGATCCGTTGGAGTATGAATTTGGATCAACTTCCGGTTATTTAATCTTTACTGATCTAGGTGATCGAATTGAAAAAGCTGTTTTTGCTGGATATTTTGGTGGTGAGGGAGGAATTGAAGATATCGATGTAACTGCGTCTACGGAGCTTCGTCGCGCTATCACAGGATATGATTATGGAAAACAAAATTTTTCTGTCTATAAAGAAATAACCAATTATGTATCGAGCTATAATCCTAAAACAATCGCTGTGAACTACTCTGACTGGATTTCCGTAGCTGATGGAATATCCCATACACAGTTTGAAAAACTGAAAAAGATTTTGGGTCCAAAATATGCCAAGAGAATTGTTTCTGCAGAGGATGTCATCACTGAGTTTCGATCCAGAAGGGTCCAAAGAGAAATTGTTGTACAAGCTAATACATTAGAAATTGCTCGACAAAAAGTTCTTAATAAGATAAAAAAAATTATCCCAGGTAAAACCACTCTGGGTGAAATAGGAGGGGCTCGAATATATTTCTCTGAAAAATCAGAGCCGTTAAGCCCACCTTTAGCAACATCTTGGATCCGAAATCCGGAATATGTTTTTCAGCGGGGAGATTTTTTTACTATTGGGGATGGTGCTAAGTGGATGGATTTTGGGTTTGGATCATTTGGTGTAGATACGAAAACACACGTATATATATTAAAGGAAGGGGAAACTAGCCCGCCTAAAAGTATTCAGTATGCTTGGGATCAAGGAAAAAAAGCGCAAAGTATAATGCGGAAACATGTAGCAGTGGGTATGACCGCAGGGGAATCATTACAAGCAATAATAGACGCTATGGAAGCAGAAGGTTATATATATACTCCGTTTACTGATGATCCACGAGAAGATTACTTAATGTTACAAAAAGCACTGAAAAATACAAATAAGTCTGGGTTTTATTTGGATCTACATGCTATGGGGAATAATGGCGGAGATTTGGTGACAGTTGGCCCTTCAATAGCTCCGTTTAGAAGAGACCGAGATCATGTTGTCATTCATGAAAATCATATTTTTGCATTTGAGTATGCAGTACATACCAATCTTCCAGAGCGACCTGGTTATCCTATTTCAATTAACTTTTCAAATCCTCAAGTGGTTACAAATTATGGGGTTGAGTGGATACAGCCACCGAATGATAAGATCATTTTAATTTACTAACCAAATTCTAATTTTAGTTGATCAAAAATATTTTTTGGTTTTAACTGATTAAAAACAAATGTAAATAAAATATTTGGGTCAAGACTAGTTGGCATCGGATGAAAAGCT
>Ga0208641_1000998_pt1 | contig 15104 bp, 13 predicted proteins | sample ETN02SmetaG_2_FD_185789 | JGI IMG/M metagenome (GOLD analysis project Ga0208641, IMG submission 185789) | Marine microbial and viral communities from oxygen minimum zone, Eastern Pacific Ocean - ETNP2014F10-02SV253 (SPAdes) (version 2) | ecosystem: Environmental > Aquatic > Marine > Oceanic ... | reverse complement strand
GTCGAGGTCCTGTGGCAACAACAGGCCGCCAGCACCGTGGACCCTCCACGGGGCAGGCAGCGGGCCTGCCGGGACTGCGCCTGTGGCCTCACGAAACCGTTCATCCACACCGGTTGTCTCGGCGGCGGTCAGGGTGCAGACGCTGTAGACCAACTGTCCGCCTGACGCTACGAGGGGAAGGGCTGCGGTAAGCAGATCCAACTGCAGGTCGGCCAGCTCAGCCACGTCATCGGGTTTGACACGCCAGCGCGAGTCGGCACGACGGCGCAGGACGCCCAGACCCGAGCACGGGGCATCGACCAGCACGCGGTCAAAGCTGCCGGGCCGCAACGGCGGCTGTCTGGCGTCAGCGACCACAAGGCCGAGTTCCAGGCCCAGGTCATCGGCGTTGGACCTGACAAGGTTGAGGCGTCGCTGCCTCAGGTCAGCTGCCACTACCACCGCACCCGTGGAGGCCACCGCCGTGGCCTTGCCGCCGGGAGCGGCACACAGGTCAGCCACCCTCGCGCCATCGGCCAGGCCGTCGGCCACAACCTCGGACACCAGCTGTGAGGCCCTGTCCTGGTGGTAGCCGTCCTCCCTCGCCACAGCTGCAGCGGGGCGGTTCATCGCCTCCAACGCCTCGACGGCGTCGGCCTCGCCCAGGTCCGCCGTGAGGGTCTCGAGGATCCAGTCGGGGTAGCTCAACTCCACGGCCCTGCTGGGCGGGTTCGGCTGGCTCTCTGAGACACGACGCAGGACGGCGTTGCACAGGCCACGCACCCGACGCGGCGCCACGGCGACGGTTGCCGACACGGCAGCGTGGGCTGGAACGCCCCCCCAGTGCAACTGGTAGGCGCCCATTCTCAATACGGTCCTGACACCCGGCTCCACGTCATCGTGGAGGAACCGGTCGACCATGTGGTCACAGGCCCTCCGCATACGCGTCGTTCCGTAGACCAGGTCGGTCACGAAGCCACGGTCACGGCGGTCCAGGTCGGTCCGGTCCAGAGCTGCGGCGAGGGCAAGGTTGGCGAACGCTCCATCGCGCTCAATCCTGCCAAGCACCTCGACGGCCAGGCGCCTGGGGTCGTCCATTGCGGCCTTCAGCCCAGGCTCTCGCCGGGTTCGGTGTGTGCTCCCATGAGCCAGGCCTCGACGGGTTGACGCCCACGGCTCTCGGGCTGCACCTCGAGCAGGCGAAGCGCTCCCCTGCCGGTCGCGACCGTGTCACCGAGGAGGGATCCGGGCACCGCGTCAACACCGTCGGCGAGCCGGGCAGCCCAGACCTTCAGGCGCCGCCCCCGAAATGTCGTCCAAGCACCCCCGACACGCACGATCCTCTCCAGCTCACCTGCCGGCCGGGACCAGTCCAGCTCCAGGTCGGCCTGTCCGATCTTGTGGGCGTAGACGGGCTCGCCCTCCTGTTGCGTGGGCTCACCCAGCCCGGCCCCCAGGGTCTCGGCCAAAAGGCCGGCACCGGCATCGACCAGGCTGTCCCGAAGGGAGTCGGCCGTTTCATCGGGCCCAATTGGCACCTCGATGCTGGCAAAGATGGCACCTGTGTCGAGCTCGACATCGACAGCCATGACACACACCCCGGTGGTCGTGTCGCCGGCGAGGATCGCCCGTTCCACCGGGGCAGCACCCCTCCAACGGGGAAGCAGGGAGAAGTGAAGGTTCACCATGGGAACGGCTTCCAGCAGATCGGCCGGAATGAGGTGCCCGTATGCCACGACCACACCCAGGTCGGCGCCGCTGTCGCGGACCGCGGCCAGGTCATGGGCGACCGGCAGGCCCAGCCCCAGGGCGGCCTCCTTGACGGGGCTCGGTGAAGGTTCGGCCCGCCTGCCACGGCGACGGTCCTCACCGGTCACCACGACGACGATGTCGTGGCCCGCCTCGTGGAGGGCCAGCAGCGGTCTGACCGAGGCCATGGGGGTACCCATGAAGGCCAGCCGTCGGTGATGCGCCGGTGGAGGCGCGCTCAGAGCAATCGCAGTCCACCGTCTGAGGTTGAGCGGACGACCGGCGGACCTGACAACGTCAGCTCCCGCAGCGCCCTGCGAGCGTCACGTGCCTGGTCCTCGTCGAGGAGGTCGACGAGCAGAATACCGTCGAGGTGGTCCAGCTCATGCTGGAACAGGCGGGCCTCGAGCTCATCGGCCTCGATGGACACGTCTTTGCCGTTCAGGTCGACCCCGACAATATGGATGGTCTTTGGGCGCAGGATCTCCCACGACAGCCCGGGCACCGAGAGACAGCCCTCTTCGAAGAGCCACTCGCCGTCGGATTCACGGATTGTGGGGTTCACGATGGCACCGGGCCCCTCGCCGAGGTCGTAGACGAAGAAGCGCTTCTGGACCCCCACCTGAGGTGCGGCCAGCCCCAACCCCGGGGCCTCGTACATGGTTTCGACCATCTCGTCGGCCAGACGCGCGAGGGCGCCGGTCAACTCGGTCACCTCGGTCGCAGGCTTACGCAGGACCGGGTCGCCGATGATGCGGATCTCCCGGGTGCTCACGACGCAAGGCTACCGTCGGGGCCGTGAAGCCAAGAGGAGCGCCCGGGTGACCGGCGACCAGCAGTACTGGGCCAGCCGGCCCGAGGTCGGATCGCGCCCCGACCAGGTCACCCTGTTGCTACCCGACCTTGAGGTCAGCCTCGAAACCGACAGTGGCGTCTTCTCGGGCGCACGCATCGACCGCGGCACCCGGTTCCTCCTGATGAAGGGACCCCAGCCGACCGAGGGCGCCGCCGAACTCCTCGACCTGGGGTGCGGCTACGGACCCATCGCCTGTGCCCTGGCAGCGCGCAGTCCCCGCTCACGGGTGTGGGCCGTCGACGTGAACGAGAGGGCGCTGGATCTGTGTCGCTCCAATGCCGCTTCGGCAGGCCTCGACAACGTGGTCGTGACCACACCCGACGACATACCCGACGACGTGACGTTCAACGCCATCTGGTCCAACCCGCCGATCCGTATCGGCAAGGAGGCGCTGCACGACCTGTTGTCCACGTGGCTCGACCGGTTGGCTCCCGGCGGCACCGCCCACCTCGTCGTTCAACGCCACCTGGGCTCCGACTCACTGGCCCGGTGGCTCACAGACGAGGGCTGGGCCACGCAGCGGCGTGCATCGCGCAAGGGCTTCCGCCTCCTCGACGTGGCCGCACGCCTTGTCACACCAACCGACAGGGGTCAACCGTGAAGAACCTCGACAGCACCGGCCTCAAGCGCCTCCACCGCGAGTGGCGACGGCGAACCGAGACCGATGTGGCGCTCCTGCTCGACAGCGTCCAGACGCCCTACAACGTGGGCGCCATCCTGCGTACCGCTGCCGCCTACCGGGTGTCGCACCTTTGGCTTGCCGGTGCCACTGCGGCCCCCACACATGCCAAGACCGCCAAGACAGCCCTCGGAACCGGCCGCTATCTCACCTGGACCATCACCGAGACAGTCGAGGAGGCGGTGGCCGACCTGACAGCGGGCGGCTACGGCCTCGTAGGAATCGAACTGTCCGACGGTGCCGTCCCCCTCCACGAGGTCCAGTTTCCAGACAGGACATGCCTGGCGCTCGGCCATGAGGACCGGGGCCTCTCCGGCGTGGTGCTCGAAGCCTGTGACTCCGTGGCCTTCATCCCACAGTTGGGAAAGGTCGGCAGCCTCAACGTCGCAGCAGCCGGAGCCATCGCCCTCTACGAGGTCCACCGCCGGCTCTGGTAGCGGTGGTCATGCCCGGGGTGGGTCGACCTCGATCCTGAGCCGGCCCTTGGGGCGCTCCACAGCGGCGAGCACCTCACTGAGCCGGTCATGGTCAGGCGCACGCACAAGCCAGGCCCCGTCACGTGGCCCCAGCAGGTCGACGCCTACAGGCGACCCCAGGTTGGCTATGAACTCCCCGGCCGGTTGGCCAGAGACCCTCGCCAGTGCTGAACAGGGCGGCAGGTTCAGGAATCGGCGGCGGGCCAGCTCAGGTTCCACCAGCCGTCCCGGGTCGGCATGCAGAACAGCCTGGAGCACCTCGTGTTCGGGCATCCGGGTCTGGACGACGATCCGACCACCGGCGGAGCGACCTCCCACCAGGCGCGCCGCCCTGATCAGGAGGGCCATTGACTGTTCCGCCGCGCGCATCCGTGGAGCCAGGAGTTCCTGGTCGAACTCCAGGAACACGACCCTGGCTGCGGAGTCGACACGGTGCAGCACCGCCTCGGTTCCTACATAGACGGCATGTTCGCTGAGTCCGCCGTCGGGAATGTCGGTGTCGCCGGTGACCTCCAGCACCGGCCTGTTGGCAAGGGCCTCCAACTCCTCGCGCACCCGCGCAACTCCTGCCCGCAGGTTCTTGAACCGTGTGCTCCCGCACTCGTCGCAGACCTGGGGGCGCCTTACATCGTCCACCGGGCAAACCAGCGTGTCCTCGTCGTCCTGGATCATCGGCACCTGGTGCTCCTGGCACCGGACCAGGCCACCGCAGGCGTTGCAGGCCAGCAGGCGGGAGCGGCCCCGCCGGTTCAACACGCACACGACCGGGTCGCCCTCGACGCCGCGGAGCACGTCGACGAGCCGCTTACCAAGCAGGCCCGACCTGACCGGGTCGTCGTCGCGGCGGTCGTGCAGGTCCAGGATCGGCCAGCCGTTGCGTTCCCCGGTCCGGGAGGGAACCATCAGCTCCCCCCACCCGAGGGCCTCGAGGCTTGGCGACGGAGAGGTGAACACACAGGGAACACCGGCCCTGCGTGCCCTCTCGGCAGCTATGTCACGGGCATGCCAGGTCGGTGCCCGCTCCTCCTGGTAGGCCTCGTCGTGTTCGTCTACAACCACGACGGCGGCAAGGTCAGCCACCGGAGCCAGGGCCGCTGCACGGGAGCCGACCACCAGGCCGCCTGCAGCAGATCGTGCCCACTGCCGCTGGGCAAGAGACACAGGAAGACCCATCTCGTGCAGGCGGGCCGCCATGCGTTCGGCTGCAGGCACGGTGGGAAACAGGATCAGGGCATCTCCCCTACGGGCGGCCTCGGTGGCCAGTGGTGTCACATCGGCTCCGGGCGGAAGCCGCACGACAGCCCGTGGAACCTCAAGGGCCCGGACCGCCCATATGTCGGTTGCCGGTGGAATGGTCGGCCTGGGCGGAGCCGGGGGCAGCGACTCGACCACATTTGGTGGCGAGGCCGTACCCAGGAGGCCGTTGAGGCGTCCGGCCCACCGGTGGGAGGCCCAGCGCACCAGCTCGATCACCTCGGGAGAAGGGCCCATGCCGCTCGACTTGGTGAGGCTCCGGAGTGCCACGCCAGGTGGTGGTTCAACGTTGTCCTCGACCACCCAGCCACCAACCCGGCGACCGGCGAGGACCATTCGGACCCTTGAACCGACAACCAGGCGCTCTCCACGTCCGTCATCGGCCCAGATGGGTGGAACCAGGTAGTCAAAGGTGCGCTCCAGTGCCGCCACGTCTGGCAGGACGCGGACAATGCGCGAACCGGCCGGAAGGTCTGGTGGGGTCGAGTCTGTCCCTACGGCTGGTTCAGCCGGGAGCGGATCTGTTGCAGTTAGGTCCAGGTCGAGGCGCCCCTGGTCGGCCGTGCCGCCAGCCACCCCGGTCAGTCTCAGTCCAGGCCCAGGTGGGATCGCACGGCATCGGTCCTGTCGGTCGCCTCCCACGGGAAGCCGTCGCGGCCGAAGTGGCCGTAGGCCGCTGTGCGCCGGTAGATGGGGCGGCACAGGTCGAGCGCATCGACTATCGCAGCCGGTCGCAGGTCGAAGACCTCGTCGACGCACTCGGCAATGCGGCCCGGGTCGACGGCTTCGGTGCCGAACGTCTCAACCCGGATCGATACGGGACGCGACATGCCGATTGCGTACGCCACCTGCACCTCGCACCGGGAGACGGCACCGGCGGCAACCAGGTTCTTAGCGACCCACCGGGTTGCGTAGGCAGCTGACCTGTCGACCTTGCTGGGGTCCTTGCCGGAGAAGGCACCACCACCGTGGCGGGCCATACCGCCGTAGGTGTCGACGATGATCTTGCGTCCGGTCAAGCCTGCGTCGCCGACGGGTCCGCCCACCACGAAACGGCCTGTCGGGTTCACGAGCACCTCGTAGTCGTCGTCCGCGAACTGCTCGGGTATTACCGGGCGGATCACGTGCTCGATCAGGTCGGGGCGGATCATGGAGTCGCGGTTGATGCCGTCGTTGTGCTGGGTCGAGACGAGCACGGTGCGAAGCCTTACCGGTCGGTCTCCCTCGTAGTCGAAGGTGACCTGTGTCTTGGCGTCGGGCCGCAGGTACGGGATGGTGCCGGCCTTGCGGATCTCGGCGTGGCGTTCGGCCATTCGGTGGGCCAGGTGGATCGGCAGCGGCATAAGCACGTCGGTCTCGCTGCAGGCATAGCCGAACATCATTCCCTGGTCGCCGGCACCCTGGAAGTCGAACTGGTCCCGAGCACCGTCGGCGGCGGTGCGGGACTCCTCGGACTTGTCGACGCCCTGGGCGATATCGGGCGACTGCTCGTCGATGGCCACCATGACACCGCAGGTATTGCCGTCGAAGCCGTAGTCCTCGCGGTCGTAGCCGATCTCGCAGATGGTCTGGCGAACGGTCCGGGGAATGTCCACGTAGGCCCTCGTGTGGATCTCGCCGGCCACTACACACATGCCGGTCGTGATGAGGGTCTCGCAGGCAACCCTGCTCTCGGGGTCATCAGCGAGGAGGGCGTCGAGAATGGAGTCGGAGATCTGGTCGGCCATCTTGTCGGGATGGCCCTCGGAGACAGACTCCGAGGTGAAGGTCCAGTTGTCACTCACCTGTTCAAGTCCTCTCCGTGGCCGGTCGCGCCACCGGCATCCCGTGCATTGTGCAGGCATCGAAGGGCTGCGTCCAACACCGCTGCGGCGACCTGGTGCTTGTCGGACAATGAGATCTCGGTTGACTCTCCGCTCCGGTCGAGCAGCAGCACGGCGTTGGTGTCGTGTCCGAACCCGGCACCTGGCGCTGAGACGTCGTTTGCGACGATCATGTCGATCCCCTTGGATTCCAGCTTGGAGGTCGCATTCTGCCTGAGCTGATCGGTCTCGGCGGCGAACCCAACCAGTACCTGGCTCGGTGACCGGTTGCGGCCCAGCTCGGCCAGGATGTCGGTGGTCGGCTCGAACATGATCTCGGGGGTGCCGTCGGCCTTTTTTAGTTTCGACCCGGCCACCTCGACCGGCCTGAAGTCGGCCACAGCTGCGGCCATCAGGACGATGTCTGCAGTGGTGGAGTTGTTGAGAACCGCTGCCTCCATTTCTGCTGCCGTCTCGACGGCCAGCACCTCGACTCCGATGATGTCCGGCGCTGTCCCGGCTTGGGTGGTCACGCACCTCACCTTGGCACCGCGGGCGGCCGCAGCCCGGGCGAGGGCATGGCCCTGCTTTCCCGATGACCGGTTGCCCACGTAGCGCACGGGGCAGATGGGCTCCCTCGTTCCGCCTGCGGTGACCAGCACCTCGAGGCCTGCCATGTCGCCGCCAACGGTGGAACCGTCACCCCCGAGGATGGAGTAGACGGCAGCCAGGATGTCAACCGGTTCGGCCAGACGGCCGGCCCCGACATCGCCACCGGCCAAGCGACCGTGTTCGGGGCCCACAATGGTGACGCCGCGCTCGGCGAGCACGGCAACGTTCTCCTGCACAGCCGGCTGTTCCCACATCTCGGCATGCATGGCCGGACAGACCACGACAGGGGCGCGGGTGGCCATGAGGGTCGCCGTCAGGAGGTCGGCGGAGCGCCCCATTCGGTAGTCGGCTATCAATCTGGCCGTTGCCGGGCAGACGACGACGAGATCGGCACCCTGCCCGAGACGGGTGTGGGGAACCGGGTGCTCCTCGTCCCAGAGCGACACCTGGGTCGGCTCTGAGGCAAGAGCGTCAAAGGTTGCGCGTCCGACAAAGCGCATTGCCCCACCGGTCATCACCGGTGCCACGTGGGCACCTGCATCTACCAGACGACGGCACACCTCGATCGCCTTGTAGGCGGCGATGCCCCCGGTCACCCCGAGGACGATCCGGCGACCGTCTAGTGCACCCATGCGGGGGTCAGCCGATCAGGCGCCTTCGTCGACGGAGTCGGCGTCGTCGCCATCGGCCGACTCGTCGGTCGCGCCCTCGAGCGGTTCACCGTCGGCGTCGAGACCCTCGATCTCCTCAGGCTCGTCGGGTGGCTCGATCGGGACGATCTTGCCGGCGTCCATCTCCTCGAAGGCAATGGAGAGCGGCTTACGGGCCGTGGACGTGATCTGCGGTGGGATGGAGGCGCCGAGACCCTCGCCCAACTGGGTGAAGTATGAGTTGATCTGGCGGGCGCGTTTGGCGCTCACAGTTACAAGCCGGAACTTCGAGTCGGCCAGGTCCAACAGGCCCTCGATCGGCGGGTTGATCATGCTCTCGTGACGCTGCACAGTGCTCCTAGGGTTTCTGGTGCTACCCGTAGGCGCCCTGTTCCGGGCGACTCACGGGCTGGCGGGTACACCGTCGTGTCGACCGGCGCCTCGCCCTACGGACGGCCCACCACGGTACCAGAACCCGTTGCGGTTGCCTCCGCTCCGCTGGGCCCGGCTGAGGGCCTGAAAGGCCTGTCAGCGTAGGTTTTTCGTCGCCAGACGGGCGGCTATGAGCGCAGCAACCTCTCGTACCGTCCGGTTCAGGTCGGCGTTGATCACGGTCGTGTAGCCCAGACCGGCCGCCTCGGTCCTCTCCCGCGCCGCCTCGACGATTCGGGCGTCGGCCCGCTCTGTTCCGTCACCCCTGTCGACCAGCCGTCGCCGCAACTCGTCGTCGTCTGGAGCATCAACGAACAGGCAGAGGGCCGCGGGATCAGACTGCATGACCTGTCGGCCGCCGGCCACATCTATCTCGAGCAGCAGCACCTGTCCCTCATCGACCCCGGGAACAGGCGTGCCGTAGTAGCAGCCCAGAAACTCGTTCCATTCGATGAAGCCGCCCTCGTCGCGGCGGGCCTCGAAGGTGGCCCGGTCAACAAACACGTAGGCGTCATCGGCGTCGTCTGTGCGGCGATCCCTGCTGGTCCAGGAGACGCTGAGTCTTATCGAGTCGTCGGCAGCGGCCAAGATGCGTGCAATGGTGCCCTTGCCGGCCCCACCGGGGCCGGACAGGACCACAACCAGCGGTCCATCCGGGTCGGCTGGTCGACCGGTGTCGGCCACCGGGGTCAGGTCAGCCGAAGCGGGCCAGCAGGTCGGCGCGCTGCTGCTTTCCGAGGCCGCGCAGGCGACGGCTCTCGCTGATTCCGATCTCCTCCATGGTGCGGCGGGCCTTCACCTTGCCCAGCTTTGGGAGGGACTCGAGCGCTGCGAGGACCTTCATCTTGGAGACGATGACCTCGGCGTCGGCACGGGCCAGAAGCCCTGACATCGAGAGGGTCCCCATCTTGAGGAGTTGCTTGACCTCGGCACGCACCCTGCGGGCCTCGGCGGCCTTCACGAGAGCGGCCCGTCGTTGTTCATCTGTGAGTTGTGGTAGTCCTGCCATGGCCGCGACCATAGCGGTACCCGCGGGAGGCGCGCGCACCTCGGCCGGAATGGGTCGCCGGGCGGTCAGCTCAGCAGCGAGGCGACAAGTTCCTCGGCTGCAGCCACCGGGTCGTCAGCCGCGGTTACCATGCGTCCGATCACGAGCAGGTCGGCACCCTCGATGAGCGCATCACCGGGTGACGCGACCCTGGCCTGGTCGTGTGTATCACCGCCGGGAAGGCGTATTCCGGGCACGACCCTCACCAGCCGGTCGGCCCACGGTTCGGTGGCCTCCAGGTCGGGCGCGGCACAGATTATGCCACCGCAGCCGGTGTCGGCTGCCAGGTCGCAACGAGTGGCCAGTTCGGCTGTCGTGGCTGTGTCGTCGCTGGTCAGCACGGTTACGCCCAGAACTCCCGGTGCGGGCATCTCGGCTCTGGCGGCTCCCTCTTCGAGGCCGTCGACCGCTGCCCGCAACATGTCGGGACCACCGGAGGTGTGGGCTGTCATCCAGCGGGCACCCAGCGAACCGACCACCCTCGCCGCCCTCTCGACCGTGTTCGGTATGTCGTGCAGCTTGAGGTCGCAGAAGACATCGAAGCCGGCTTCGGTGAAGTAGCCGACCGAGGTGGGCCCAGCCGCCACATAGAGCTCGAGTCCAACCTTGATTGTTCCGAAGTAGGGCCTCAACGAGGCCGCAAGACGCTTGGCCTCGATCAGGTCGTCTACGTCGAGTGCCAGGGCCAGCCGTGAGCGGATGTCGATCGACACACGCCCCTCCCCGGTCTCGTCTGAACCGGGCTCCCCAGTGTCTTCGTCAGCCATGTGCGCCTCCAACCAGATCTGCGACCCTTGCCACACCGTGATGATCGCACCATCTGCCCAGGTCCGCCAGAACCTGTGCCGTTGCGGCCGGGTCGGCAAAGGTGGCCGTTCCGATCTGTACCGCTGAGGCACCAGCCAGGAGGAACTGAACTGCGTCGTCGCCGGAGGTGATCCCGCCGACCCCGATGATCGGCAGGTCGGGGTTTGCCTCGTGGGTGTCGTAGACGGCCCTCACCGCAACCGGTCGGATTGCCGGCCCGGAGAGGCCACCTCGGCCTGCTCCCAGCAGCGGGCGCCGGGCCTCTGTGTCGATGACCATTCCGAGCACGGTGTTGGCAACCGTCACGGCTTCGGCACCTGCCGCTGCCGCTGCCGCCGCCACCTCGGGCAACTCGGGGGTGTTGGGGCTTAGCTTGGCCCAGAGGGGACGACGCGCCGCACGGGAGGCATCGACGACCTCGTTAGTCGCCGTGGTGGAGTGGGCAAACAGTGAGCGGCGGTCCTCGAGGTTCGGACACGAGGCGTTCACCTCGACGGCAACCACGGAGTCGGGAGCGTCGGCCAGCAGGGCTGCCGCCGCAGCGAACTCGTCGACCGTGCGACCCCAGATGCTCACCACCACCCGGGCGCCGGTCGCCTCGAGCGCAGGGAGATCGCCTTCGAGCCATGCAGCCACACCCGGGCCCTGAAGCCCAACGCTGTTGATCATGCCGGAAGGTGTGGCGTGGACCCTTGGTGGCGGGTTCCCGTCCCACGGCTCGGCGTGAAGGGACTTGACGACTACGGCACCGAGCGACGAGAGGTCGACGTGTGCGGCCAGTTCGACCCCGTTGCCTGCTGTTCCCGACGCGGTCATCACCGGGTTCGGCAACTCCACCGACCCGATCAGCGTCGACATATCGGCCCTTACCTCGTCGAGGTCCGGTCGACCCCTGCGGGTCCGCCGCCTCACTGTGAGCCCGGCCCGGACACCCCGCTGTGGTACTCCTGCAGGGTCCGGACAGCAAGCGGATAGGTACGCCAGTCGGCCAATCCGCGGGCCGCTGCCAGGGCCGCCGATGCCGTGGTCAGCAGGGGTATGCCCTCGGCTGCCGCCGCTCCCCGGATTTGTTCGCCGTCGGCACGCGGGCCACGGCCTCTCGGGCTGTTGACGAGCAGCTGGACGGCGCCCGAGCGGATCAGGCCCACGGCGTCGGTTCCGTCCTCGCCGATCTTGGCCACGACCTCACGCACCTCGACCCCGCCGGCACGGAGGTGTTGAGCCGTGCCGCTCGTTGCGACCAGTTCCAGGCCCAGGGCCACGAAACCCTCGGCTGCCTCGAGCCCGATGGTCTTGTCGCGATCGGCCAGCGACATGAACACGGTTCCGGTCTCGGGCAGTGCACCGCCGGCTGCTATCTGGGACTTCGCGAAGGCGAGGCCGGTGGTCCTGTCGATGCCCATCACCTCGCCGGTTGAACGCATCTCTGGGCCGAGCACCGGGTCAGCCTCTGGAAAGCGGTCAAATGGCATGACCGCCTCTTTGATGGCAACGTGGTCGCCGTCGACCCGGTCGACCAGCAGGCCCTCGATGCGCAGTTCGGACAGGGTGGCACCGACCATCACCCGGCTGGCGACCTTGGCGAGGGGAACCCCGGTGGCCTTGGCCACGAACGGGACGGTCCGCGACGCCCTCGGGTTGGCCTCGATCACGTAGACCTCGTAGTCCTCGCCGGCGTCCTTCACTGCGAACTGCACGTTGACCAGACCCTTCACGTCGAGCGCCTCGGCGATCCTGCTGGTGTGGGCCTCGATCTCGGCGACCACGGCGGCCGAGAGGTTGGGAGGCGGAATGACACAGGCGCTGTCGCCGCTGTGGACGCCGGCCTCTTCGACGTGTTCCATCACGGCGCCGATCAGCACCTCGCCGGCGCGGTCGCGGATGGCGTCGACGTCGACCTCGGTGGCGTCCTCGAGAAAGCGGTCGATGAGCACCGGCCGCTCGGCTGAGAGACCACCCTCGATTCCGAGGCTGCCGAAGTGACTCAACTCGGCCATGGCCCGCTCAAGCTGTGTGTCGTCGTAGACGATCTGCATGGCGCGGCCACCGAGCACGTAGGACGGGCGTACCAGAACCGGGTAGCCGACCTGGTCGACAACCGCTCTGGCCGAGTCGAGGTCTCCGGCAGTGCCTCCCGGCGGCTGGGGTATGTCCAGCTCGCCGCAGAGCACGTTCCAGCGCTCACGGTCCTCGGCCAGGTCGATTGAGTCGGGGCTGGTGCCTGCCACGAGGTCGCCCGGAATGGTCCCGGCCAGCTTGAGCGGTGTCTGCCCACCCAGTGAGACGATGACGTATGAGGGCCGCTCTGCGTCGATGACGTTGGCGACGTCCTCCTCGGTCAGAGGCTCGAAGTAGAGGCGGTCGCTGGTGTCGTAGTCGGTTGAGACGGTCTCTGGATTGCAGTTGACCATGATCGTCTCGAAGCCTGCATCGGACAGGGCAAAGCTGGCGTGCACGCAGCAGTAGTCGAACTCGATTCCCTGACCGATCCGGTTGGGGCCCGACCCCAGGATCATCACCTTGGTCCGGTCCGAGGGCCGAACCTCGTCCTCGTCCTCCCACGTGGAGTAATGGTATGGCGTCTCGGCGTCGAACTCGGCTCCGCAGGTGTCGACGGTCTTGAAGGTGGGCCAGACGCCTACCGTCTCGCGGGCCGCACGGGCATCGGACAAGTCGACACCGAACAGGTAGGCCACCTGAGCGTCCGAGAACCCCAGCCGCTTGGCGCTGCGCCAGTCGGCCCTGCTCAGGACTCCGACACCGGAACCTTCGGCAGCGAGGGAATCGAGGTGCAGCCGCTCCTCACTGATGGCCAGGATCTGGTCGAGGAACCAGGGATCCACGCCGGTTGCCGAATGGATCGTGTCGATACCCACCCCTCGGCGCACCAGGGCCTCGATTTGGAGTATGCGAACCGGTGTGGCCACGGCCACGGCCGCAAGGAGGGCGTCGTCGTCGATCTGGTCAAGGGAAGCTTCGGCCGGGTCGGCGTTGAGGCCCAGCCTTCCGTTCTCGAGGGACCGCATGCCCTTCTGGAGCGACTCGGGAAAGGTACGGCCGATGGCCATGACCTCGCCCACCGACTGCATGGACGTACCGAGAACCCCTGTCGTGCCGGGAAACTTCTCGAACGCCCACCTTGGGATCTTGGTGACCACGTAGTCGATGGTCGGCTCGAATGCCGCCGGCGTCTTCTCCGTGATGTCGTTGGGGATCTCATCGAGGGTGTAGCCGACAGCCAGGCGTGCGGCGATCTTGGCTATCGGGAAACCGGTCGCCTTGGATGCGAGCGCCGAAGAGCGGCTGACCCGCGGGTTCATCTCGATAACCACCTGGTCACCGGTGGTCGGGTTCACAGCGAACTGGACGTTCGACCCGCCTGTCTCAACCCCGACCCGGCGCAGGCACGCGAAGGCGGCGTCTCGCATCTTCTGGTACTCGACATCGGTGAGGGTCTGCGCGGGTGCCACCGTTATGGAGTCACCGGTGTGTACGCCCATTGGGTCCAGGTTCTCAATGGAGCACACGACCACGCAGTTGTCGGCACGGTCACGCATGACCTCGAGCTCGTACTCCTTCCACCCGGTGATCGACTCCTCGATGAGGATCTCGCTGATCGGGCTGGCAGCCAGACCCTCGGATGCCACCTTGTGGAACTCCTCCCCGGTTGAGGCAATGCCTGTACCGCGGCCACCAAGGATGTACGCGGGGCGGATAACCACCGGCAGGCCGACCTCGGCGACGACCCGCAGCGCCTCATCCATGTCATGGGCAGTTCCCGAGGCGGGCACCCCCAGGCCGATTCCGATCATTGCCTCCTTGAACCGGGCCCGGTCCTCGGCTGTGGCTATCGCCTCGGCATCTGCACCGATCAGCTCAACCCCGTACTCCTCGAGCACGCCGGCCTCGACCAGCTCCATAGCCAGGTTCAGGGCGGTCTGGCCACCCAGGGTCGGCAGCAGCGCATCGGGGCGTTCGCGGTCGATGATGCGTGTCAGAACATCGAGGCGCAGGGGCTCGACGTAGGTGGCGTCTGCAAAGTCCGGATCCGTCATGATCGTTGCCGGATTGGAGTTGGCGAGGATCACCCTGTAGCCCTCGTCGCGCAGCACACGGCAGGCCTGGGTTCCCGAGTAGTCGAACTCGCATGCCTGGCCGATCACGATCGGACCCGAACCGATAAGCAGGATGCTCTCAATGTCGTCGCGGCGCGGCATCAGCTACCACCCACCGGATGAGATTCCATGAGACGTTCGAAGTCGTCAAACAGGTAGCGGCTGTCGTGTGGCCCGGGGCCGGCCTCGGGGTGGTACTGAACGCTGAATGCCGGAATCGACTGGCATGAGATGCCCTCGACTGTTTGGTCGTTCAGGTTCACGTGCGTCAGGTCCACGGCCGGAATAGAACCGTCGGCAACGCAGTAGTTGTGATTCTGACTGGTTATCTCAACAGAACCGGTAACCAGGTTGCGGACCGGATGGTTGCCCCCGTGGTGCCCGAACGGAAGCTTGAAGGTCTCGCCGCCGAGGGCTCCGGCCAGAACCTGATGACCGAGGCAGATGCCGAACAGCGGAACCTCGTCCAGCAGTTGGCTGACAGCAGCGCGGACGTGTTCGAGCGGTTCGGGGTCACCCGGCCCGTTCGACAGGAACACCCCGTCCGGTGCCATCGCCAACACATCGACGGCAGTGGTCGAGGCCGGCACCACCGTGACCTCACCCAGGGCCGAGAGATGCCTCAAGATGGTGCCCTTGATACCC
>Ga0208641_1000990_pt1 | contig 15165 bp, 14 predicted proteins | sample ETN02SmetaG_2_FD_185789 | JGI IMG/M metagenome (GOLD analysis project Ga0208641, IMG submission 185789) | Marine microbial and viral communities from oxygen minimum zone, Eastern Pacific Ocean - ETNP2014F10-02SV253 (SPAdes) (version 2) | ecosystem: Environmental > Aquatic > Marine > Oceanic ... | reverse complement strand
GTATCATCTTTTGCATCATTATCTCCGTATCCCAAACCTAAAGAAGTTGAAATAGTTTCGTTTAAATTGAAATCATATCCTACGCTAATGCTATGTCCTACTACGTTGGTAGCGTCCGCCGTTGTATAAGCTGAATTTTGGTTGTTTTTAGAATCAGAATAGGAGTATCCGTAATTTAACAAATGAGCATCATTAATTGCATAATAATTTCCAAATCCTGCAATCAAAGATGTATTCATTGCATCTGCTTCATAATCGATTGTATTTAGCATTAAATATGGACTCAAACCGTGATTGCCTATACTGGTATCAAAACCAAAAGTAAGACCTAGAGATTCAAAATTGTCGGTAGTTTCTACATCTTGTCGTGAACCAGTTCCGCTAAAATTAAACATCATTGAGGAAGCTTCCCCTATTGATCTAACGGCAGTAAATCCCATGTTTCCACTATAAACGTTATCAAACATAGCTGTATTAAAACTAACGACCTCACCATCACTCTGTTTTGTTCGAGTTTTAGAAACACTGTTAACATTTTGATTAAAAAGCCCACCTAATCCCAGATCAGCATAAAAGTTCCATAATTTAGGTTCACCTCTATCTTTTAAATTCGTTTCAATTTCACTAACCGATGCTAGATCTTCTGATGATAAATCTGGAATAAGTTTAATTTCCTCAATTAATCCTAAAACTTTATCTGGAGAATCTGCTTTAACTAAAATTGATAGTAAATAAAATTTTAAATCAATGTTATCGGGATGAAGGATTACAAGTCTTTCTAACGTTGCGATGGTTTGTTTATAATTTCCCATTTTTCCCTGTTGCCTTGCATATTTTAAATTTAATTCAAGATCATTGGGTTTTTGTAATATCTGCATATACGTCACGTTTTTATCTGACTCTCCAGCAGCCAAGGAAAGGTTGTTGGTGTTTTCAGCAACTAAATTTGTTGCCTCCTGATCTTTGTCTAAAGTTTGTAAATCCTTAACTGGATTATCTGTTTTTGAATTTTCAATTATTTTCTTTAATGCTTCAATATCTGTTGTTTTAGCAATTTTTTTTTGTTCTATATTTCTTTGAATATTAGTTTTTGAATCATCTGTTGATAAAACTACATCCTGATTAGTTTTGTTTAATTCAAAATTTTCAATAGTTCTATTAAACACTTTCTTGTCTACCCAAGAAATACCTGATTCTAATACATTAATTGCACTATTCCCAAATAAAGGGATGATTAATAAAACAAATGAAAATAAAAGAAGATTTCTTAAATGCATATTTAGTATTATTTTGTGTTTTTGTTATCAATGTCTTTGCTTTTTTTGCTAACCCAAATAAAATAAAACAAATAAGGAACAGTCGGAGGAATTACACCAAACCAAAACCATTCATCCCAGTGAAAACCCTTATCAATTCCAGGATTCTTTAGACCGTTCCACCAGGTTAAATAACCAACTATTATTATCCATCCTATGCTGAGACTCGCCAGTATTTTGCTTCTTTTTGAAAGCTCGCCTGTAAATAGTTTTACAAAAAAATTTTTTAAATTCTCTAATAGCATAAATATCAATTAACAATGCTCTCCTCTAGTCCATACGGAATTGTTATCTAAAGTCATTGTACATGGTTCGTCATCTTTATCTTCTACAGCTGTAATTATATGACCTGAAGTTGTTCTTTCTATGCAAACATGATAGTCAAAAATTGCCTCTCTTTCGCCTTTGGAATTAACCTGTGTTAAAATATTTGCTCCGCCCATTAAATCATCTTCTATTTCCTGTGATGTACCTGCAGTTAGACTATCGCAACCGCTTTCATTTTCATAATAACTGCCTGTGTTTGAATACTCTTCGGTTTGAGCCAAGCTTATTTGTTGCATAGCATTTTCGGTTGATGTTCTTTTAGCTGCAGATACGTAACCGTTGTAAGCTATAAGTCCTACGGCAGATAAAATACCTATTATAGCTACAACGGTTATCAATTCGATAAGCGTAAATCCTTTTTGCACTTTAAAATACAATTAACAAATACAACTCTTAGTCGATAGCAATTGTATTTGCTTTTATTTCAGCACAACCTTCAACCAGACAAGTAGAAACATAAACATTAGTAGTGGTATTACTAACTACAGTATTACCTTTTGATGCACTTGCTGTACCACCATCTGCTGTTGCACCTTCAGTGACTGCAACCGTACCTGTATTGAAAGGATTTTTAAAATCAACTAAAGCATCCACGGCAGCTTTTGCTGGTCCCATTGTAGTTCCCGATGAACCAACTTGCGATTTTTGTGTACATGGCCAAGTACCAAAAGCAGTTGTTTCTATACCGCATTTTGCTAGCTCCGCTGCTACATATTTAACAACGCTAGCATGATTTGATGCTGAAGCTGATTTTTTAGCACTCTTTGTATATCCGTTATATGCTACAACACCTACAGCAGCTAAAATTCCTATAATGGCCACAACAACCAGTAGTTCGATTAATGTAAAACCTTTGCTAGATTTATTTCTCATACTCTTTTCCTCCTCCGTTTATTGACCTAATTCGTGAATCTAATTACAATTAAAGCCATATGTAAATACAATAATAGACCCATTTTATGTTTTTTATTACAATAATTGGTCTATTTTTGAATGAAATTTAACTAATAAATGAAAATAACTTGATTTTACAATTAAATTATAAATAGTGTTGCTAAAATGTCGTACGAGGTTAAAGAAAAAGGAAATATAAGTACTGTTTTTCTTAATGGAGAAATTGATATGGACGTTACTGATAAAGCGAAAGCAGTTATCAGCCCATTAATTGAATCGGGAAAAGAAGTTCATATTAATTTAAAAGATGTGTCCTACATGGATTCATCAGGAATTTCCGTTCTCATTGAAAGTCACCAAAAAGCAGGAGAAAAAAATACTAAAGTAATCTTAAAAGATATTAGTAAACCTGTTTTGAAAGTCATTATGATGGCTAAGCTTGAACAAATATTAAATCTTGGTTAATGCTAATTTCTGAATCTAAAGATTTTATTGTAAGTAGTGCAAGTCTTAAAGAGATAAGAACGTTTTCAAAAGATGCGTTTGCTAAACGAAACATACCTCAAGAACTAAAAGATGATTTAGTTCTGGCCATTACCGAAGCATCACAAAATATTGTTAAACATGCCTATAAGGGTCAAGCAACTACTGACAAAATGAAAATTAAAATTTTATTTAGAGACAACGAAATTGAAATAGGTTTTTTTGATACAGGACTTCCAGCGGTGCCAGAAAATATTCATCACCGAAAACTTGATGATATTAAACCGGGAGGCTTGGGAACTTTCTTTATTAAAAAAATAATGGATGAAGTAATATTTAGAAAAGATAAAAAAGGATGGGTAAACCACCTTGTGCTGACAAAAAAAATCTAGCCGATTAGTGCTCCAACATTGAAAATTGGAGAATACATAGCAATCATTAACCCCCCGATCATCACTCCCATAAAAACAATCATAATTGGTTCTATCAAAGTTGACATATTATTTACTGACGTATCAAATTCTTCTTCATAATAATTAGCAACAGATGAAAACATTTCATCTAAATTTCCTGTCTGCTCACCCACAGAAATTAATTGACTGAATGTTGGTGGAAATAAAGGTTCTTTTAAAAATAGTTTTGTTAAAGTGTCTCCAGAAAAAACACCTTTTTTTACATTTTCTATGGCGTTGCTCACAACGTCATTATTGCTAACGGACTTTGCAATTTCAAGACTTTCTAATAAATTAACGCCCGCTGCACTAAGATTTCCCATAATTAACGAAATTCTTGCGAGTAAAGATTTTAAAATCATATCACCAAACACTGGCATTTTTAATACCTGTCCATGCCATTTGAGTCTTATATTTGCGTTTGTTTTTATTAAATATTTAAATATTACAAAAGAACCTGTTAGAAGGATAAACAATGTCAAACCACCTGCGCCGCGCATAAAATTACTTGCAGCCATAATAGCGGCTGTAGGAGCAGGTAACGGAATTCCCATGCCCTCATACATTTTGGCAAAAACGGGAACAACTTTGATTAACATAAAAACCATCACGGTAATCGCAACGGTAAACATAATAGTTGGATACATTAAAGCACCCTTAATTTTTTTCTTGATTTTCTCCTTTTTTTCTAATGATTCAACAATTTTTAGTAAAAAAACATCTAACTTACCGCTAGCTTCTCCCGCCTTTATTAAATTCACATAAACGTTATCAAAAATTTGAGGATATTTTTCAAAACATTTGGATAAGGAAACTCCTCCCTCAAGACTTTTTCTTATGTCCTCTATAATTTCTTTTAAACTGGGATTTTCTAGTTGATCCCGTAACATTTCTATGACATTTAAAATTGGTAAGCCTGCTTTAATCATTGTTGCAAGTTGTTTAGAAAAAATTAAAACATCTTCTGCTTTAATCTTCTTTTTAAAAAAAGAAAATTGACCACCCTTTTTTTTATCTGTTGTTTTTCCTTTTTTTTTCTTGGATTTAGCTAAATTGGTAATGATAATTTTTTGTTCTTTAAGTTTATGTGAAGCTTCATCTTGATTAAGAGCTTCAACTTCTCCCTCAACATATTTACCAGAGGAAATGCCTTTGTATGTATAAACTTCCATTGTCCAATTATAAGCTAACTAAGAATTCTTTCATATTCTCTAAGACTTAGATCTCCAGACAATATCATTCTTTTTCCCATGTCTTGCATAGTTTGAAAACCTTCCTTAATTGCGATTTCTTTAAGTTCAGGAGTAGTTGCTTTTCTTAATATTGCTTCTTTGATAGGTTTTGTAATATTTAATATTTCATAAATTCCCACTCGACCTTTATAACCACTATTTTTACATTTTGGACAACCTTTTCCTTTTATAACTTTAGCTCTTGAAGCTTGCTCTGGAGTAAAACCAGCTTGTGTTAATACTTTTGGATTTACAAGTTCATCTTGAACTCTACAATCTTTGCAAGTTTTTCGCGCAAGTCTTTGTGCTAACACAAGTGAGCATGCAGCGCTTATCAAATAATCTGGTGTTCCCATATTTTGTAATCTTGTAATTGTGCTGGGAGCATCGTTGGTGTGAAGTGTACTAAAAACTAAGTGTCCAGTTAGAGCGGCTTTTAATCCAATGTCTACTGTTTCTTTATCTCGCATTTCTCCGACAAGAATAATTTCTGGATCTTGACGTAAAAAAGATCTCAAAGCTACAGCGAAAGTTAAACCAATATCTTCTTTGATTTGTACTTGAGCTACTCCGTCTAATTCATATTCAACGGGATCTTCTGCGGTTAAAATATTTAAATGGGGTTTGCTTACTTCTTTTAAAATACTATATAGAGTCGTTGTTTTTCCAGAACCTGTAGGACCTGTCACCAATATAAGACCTTGGGTTCCATGAATATTTTTTCTTAAAATTTTTAAATCATTTTCTTCAAAATTTAATTGTTCAAGACTTATATCTCCTGCTTCTTTATTAAGGATACGCATTACAATTCTCTCATTATTTGCTGTCGGTAATACTGATAAACGTAAATCAATTACTTTATTCTCCATTTTAAAATTAATTGCACCATCTTGAGGTAATCTTCTTTCAGCAATATCAAGCTTTCCCATTATTTTAAATCGAGTAACTACGGCGCCATAATTATCATGAAGAAATTTTTTATATTGTGCTTGTTCTGACAACATACCGTCCATTCTATACCTAACTCTTGATGAAAATCGATAAGGTTCGATATGTATATCACTTGCTCCCATTTTAATTGCTTCTGCTACAACCGCTGTACTAAATTTAATAACTTCTGACTCATTTTCAATTGCCTCAATATCTTCTTCGGGTTTTTTGTCAAGCACCTCTCCTGCTTCACCTAAATCTGAATCAAATGTTTTTGTCTTTTCTTTATTTTCTTTTCTAATTGATGCGGTGGTTATATCTCCGCTTTCACTAAGTAATTTTTCTATAAAGCTAGAAATTTGAGATACAGTGGCTGCATGAAGTTCAATATTTTTTTTTGTAATTGCTTTTAAATTTCGCATTAAACCTAATTTCGAACTATCGGGTATTGCAATATGCAAAATTTTTTTTTCAACTTTAAATGGTGCAATAAAATTCATTTTTATATAATTCGATGGTAGTACTGATTTTATGTCATCATTAACTTCTATTTTAGAAAGATCTACAATTTCAAGATTTTGCTCTTTAACGAGTACGTCTAGTATTTTATTTTCATCAGTGAGTTTTAATTCGAAGACAGCATCGATTTGAGATTTATTTCCTTCTGAGCTTAACTTTTTAATTTTTGGCAAATCCTTGCCAGAAATAATATCATGATCAATCAAAATATTGATAAGAGCAATTTCGCTCTCTCTACTTATTTTCAACATTATAAAACCCTAGGTGCAATAAATACCAATAACTCGTCCATGTTATCAGTTTTCGATTTACCTTTAAATAAATTTCCTAGAACAGGGATATTTCCAATGCCCGGAGTTTGTTGTTTGCTGTTTGTTAAAGTATTTTTTTTAATTCCGCCTATAACAACAATATCTCCATCTGCTACTAATAACTTCGTTTTTATTTCCATCTTGTTTATAGCTGGATCACCCGCATTCGACCTATTAGGGGTATCATTATTTACTTTAATGTCTAAAAGTACATTTCCGTCACCAATAATATTTGGTGTAACCGTCATTTTTAGTGCAGCTTCTTTAAAAGAAGTATCTGCTCCAGAGGATGAAGTAGATGAATAAGGTATTTCTTCTCCTTGGGTAATTGTTGCGGCTTGATTATTTATAGTAAAAATTTTTGGATTTGATATAGTTTTCCCCATACCCAATTTCTCAAGAGCTGTAATTTCAGTTTTTAATACTGCAGATCCAGTTCTTCGCAAAATGCCTATACCACTTGTTTTTCCAGCAGCAGTAAAGTCAGAAATTGTATCTGTTGCCGATCCTAATGCTGCAGTACTCGTGCCTATTGCCGCTCCACCTGAACTTGATCCTTGAATGCCTCCCACCTGTAATCTTTTTCTATTATAATATCCTCCCAATCTAGTTCCTAAAGCCCTTTCAAAATCTGAATTTGCTTCAACGATAAATGCTTCTATTAAAACCTGTTGAGTTCTTACGTCAATCTCTTTGATTACTTTATCAACCACATCTAAATCTTTTTCTTTTCCTCTAACAATAATAGATCTTGTTGTATGTTCTTCAGTAACTTGGATTGGGGAATAAGAATTCTGTCCAGTTGAAGTAAATAATTCTGTTATAGTGGCTTTTGCCTGAGTAGGGCTTATATAATAAAGTCTAAAAATTTCTGAATATATTGGCTCCACTGAATCTTCAAGTTCTACTTTCTTTCTAACCGCGGCAGCTCTTGTTGATTTGTAATTTTCTTGAGCTGTTAAAGTTGTTGGTGCATGAATTCGGATAAGATTGCTAGCCACATCTATATCTGCGGCATAATTCTTCATATCCAACAGAGCTTGAAATGCTTTATCCCAAGGAACGTCTATTAATTCTGCTGAAATAGCACCTGCAACCTCTTCACCAACTAAAATATTAATTTCTCCGATTTTACCCATTAGTTGCATTGCTTCTTTATAATCTAAATTTTGTAATTTAAAGGTTACCGGTTGTTTCAAAGTTTCATATTCGTCAGGTATAAGTAAATAGTTTCTTACTTTCTGTGATGATATTTTTTTCCTTTTAGTTAATTTTTCAGCTTCACCAAGAGATGGTTGTGGTCCCATTTCAACTGTTTTTTCAACTTCTTCTCTTCCCATTTTTTGAATGTCTTCTTTGATTAAAGGCGTGTCGTGTTTAAATGATTTATCTTTTTTATTACCTGCACATCCGCTCAAAACAAAAATCAGAATTAAAAACAAGATAAAGTTTTTTATATATTTAATATTCATCTATCTCCTTTATTTGATTTTTAAAATTAATTGACACGTACGTATCATCGGCTTTTCTAAAAATTGCCTCATTAAGCTTCATATCAACTAATCGGAGATCTTCATTTAATGATTCATTTAATTCGAGTGTTAAAGAATCTCCTGACGAATTAACCAAAGTAATATAACTTTGATAGCTTCCAGAAATAATTCCAACAAGTTTAAAATGTTGTAAACTCAACTTTTCATCATCATCATCACTGCTTGATAAAATAAGCCCACCACTATCAGATGAAGTAGAAGCTCCTCCTGCAAAGGGATCGTTTAATGGTAATTCCTCTTCCTGACCAATTTCAGAACTAATATTTGCCTCAGTTGCGCTTTGCTTATTTTCAAGTTCTTGATTAATTTCCTTTGCCTTATCAACTATATTTTTTGCGTCATCATCATCCGCAAAGACAATTTGTAGATGGCCAAAAATTAATATTAGACTTAAAATTATAATTCTAATGAAATTCATTGGTTAAGCCCACAATGGTTAATACTCCTTTCGCAACTATCGCACCGGTTATATCTCCTTTTACCAGTTGAACAGTCTCTCTGTCAAAGTTCAGCATTTTTCTTGATAAAGAAACAGCCCTTTTAAATTTAATATAACCCAAAAAACTACCCTTGATTTCAAAATTCACAGGTATTTTGTAATAAACAATATTTTTTTTACTTTTCTTCTTTTTCTTCTTTTTCTTGCCTGATGATCCCGTTACAGCTATCGGATCTTTTTTTTCTATTTTTGAAATAACTAGCCCATTAATTCCAGCATGTTGACTAAGACTCTGATAAAGCCCCTCTACTTCCTCTTTGGAGTGGAATAATGTTGAATGCTTTAAATAATCAGGTTTAATTTTTTTTATCTTAGCTTTATTTGTTTTTATTTCTTTTTCAAACTTGACGATTTCATCTTTTTTGTTCAGCATTTCCTTTAATTGAACTTTTTTAGCCTGAACAATTGGATTTAAGATTGAGTAGTAAATGATTAAGAAAAAGACAATTGATCCAATTCCAATTCCAAATTTTATAAGAGTCTTTTTGTCAGCCATTGACAAAATCTTTGCTTTAATATCGTCAATTTTTAAATTTTTTAAATCCAAATCCATTAAACTTTACTTCCTAGTTTACAAATAATTCTAAAACCTTTTTGTGATTGTTGACCGGCTTTTCCCTTTGGCAATTTCATTGAAGATAATGAAGCTTGTCGAATCAATTTTTGTTTGCTTAAGTTGGCTATTAATTTTAATATATCTTGATCACTTGCTGCAAACCCCATAAGTTGTATCTGATTAGATCCATTAAAATCTACTCTTGTAAATCTTACTCGTTTAGGAACGCTTGAAGCAACTTGTGCAAGAATCCTATAGCTAAAATCTTTGTTAGACTTAATCGTTTTACTTAATTTTAAAGCTTTTGTCATTGCTCCCAATTCTTTCGCTACCGCAACTTTTTGTTTTGACTTGAGTGCATGATTAGCAACAATTTTATCGTAGTTAACTAATTTATTATTATAAGAATGAATATTCCAAAAAGATAAACCAAAAAGTAATACATAGATAACAGCAACTGCTGTGACCATACCTTTGAATGCAAAATTTGAAAAAGCTTTAAACTTTTTCTGTTTAATCATGCTTTGTCTGTTAGGTAATAGGTTGATATTTTTTACGGCCGTTACAAATTTATAATAACCAAAAACATCTAGTTTTCTAAATGCAAGTCCAATTGTTGTTGAAAGATAAGATCTGTTTGGTAAATTCACCAATGGCTCTATTTGCTTAGGAATTTTTAAACCATTTACCGGGTCAAATAAATTAACCCCGATGTTAAGTAAAAGTTTTCTAAAATTAATCAAATGTTCATTTATATTAGGTAAATTAGAAATTATCTTTATGTTCCTAATTCTTTTTTCGTACTTTGTCTCAAAATCTGCAACGGCTTGTTTTACTTGGGTTGTATATCTTCTAATTACATCTTTTCTCTCATCTATAACTTTTGATTCTAATAAAATTTTTCTATCCTGACTTCTTAAAAAAATATCTGTGATAATTGGATTATTTTTATATAAAATCATTAAATAATTTTCATCTAAACCGAATTCTAATACCGCTGTTAAATTTGCATCATCTAAACTTCTTGAAATTTGATTAATTTGATCAACCGCTGACTTTACTGCAAAACATTTAACATCAATGATCACGGGATTAAGTCCGCTTTTTTTTATGATAGAAGTATAATTATTTATTTCTGATAACTTTGATGCAACAAACAAAATTTCCATTGTATTCTCTTTTTGATTCCTGTTAATTACTTGATGAAATACTGAATAATCATCCAAATTATCAGTTAATTGAATCAAATTTTCCCAAAGTGAATTAGTATCAATGGCTTTTCCTAATTCTTCATCAGACATCAATGGAGCTGTTACTACACGAACTATTGCGCTTGTTACCGGTATAGCAATAGCGGCATTAAAGGTTGTAATCTTGGTTTTTTGAAGGGCAATTGATAATTCTCCTCCCAACTTATCTGCGTGATCTAATATTTGCGCATCTTGTGGTAATTCGACAGGATGAATATAAAATTTTTCAAGAATCCACTGGTTTGATTTATTAGATGAAACTTGCGCTATTCTTATTTCTTTTGGAGTTATTTCTACACCCACAATTTCTTCTCCAGAAACACTTGCTTTACTAACTCTTGCCGTTAAAAATCTTTTTGCATTTTGTAAAAATTTATTTTTTCTTATATCTTTTACAACACCGGATGGCTGTCCCATTTTGCTAAAATTTGGTTTTGAAAATTTAATATTTTTTAATTTTTCAACAATGCTTGAAGTTGTTTTTGTTTTTTCTGGCTTTGAATCAACATTTTGGTTTACTACAGTAGATTTTGTAGTTTCTTCCTTTACAGAGCTTGTTTGTTCTGGTGATGGCGTTGGTTGTTCTGGTGATGGCGTTGGTTGTTCTGGTGATGGCGTTGGTTGTTCTGGTGATGGCGTTGGTTGTTCTGGTGTAACAGGTTGTTCTAAATTTTGTTTTTCTTTTTCTTTTTGTGCATGAATATCATCAAACCATTTTTCTAATATTGGTATTGCTTCTTCAAGGTTTGGTGTTCCTGATGAAGAAATTTTTTGTTTTCCATCGATATAAAGTCTACCAACCCAATTTTTTGATTTTAACTCACCTTTGTACTTATCTAGCCTTACGTATATATGTAGTCTGCCACCTTTTTTATGAATTACTTGACGTTCTCCCTTCTCTTCTTCACTTTTCTTGGTTTCTAGATTTTCTTGCTCCGAAATTGTTGGTTTTGTTTCATTAATTGCTTTAGATTCATCTAAAGGTTGTTTTTCACCTTCAGATTGTGTTTCATCAATCTTGATTTCTTCCTCTTTAGTTTTTTTATCTTTATCTTCTTCGTTCATTTCTATATATTAATAATATCTCTAACACAAAATTCGAATCATAGGTGTATCTCTAACACAAAATTGATATTAATAAAATTTCTATTTGTGTTAGACTGTAAAAAATATGTGATATTTTCTATTTATGCTAAAAAATCAACATAAATCAATGTTTTTAACTAATTTTGAATTATATATCCATATTTTCAATATTTTTGTGTTAGAGCTACCTAAAGTTGTGTTAGAGTCATAAAAATACTAAGCTTCATATCAAAAATATAAAAAAAGTTATATAAATCAACGTTTTTTGACTAATTTTGAATTACATGTCATATTTTCAATATTTTTGTGTTAGAGTTATCCAAAATTGTGTTAGAGATTTAATTTTAAAAAATATTATTTAAATTATAACTACATAAATAAGTATTTTTTATAAATTTCCTTATTTTATTGGACTTTTGTCACTACTCTCCTAAAAAATCTTAAAAACATTAGAAAAATACAATAAATGGCTAAAAGAGCACAAAACACGGGAATTTTCAGAAATTTCATTAAGTTTTAAACTAATTTACAACAAAAATACGCTAAATAACAGAAGGTTACAGTTTTTTAAGAGTTTTCATGAAAAATAGTAGTAAAATAGCTAATTCGTTGAAATTAGTTAATTTTTACTCCTTTGTTGAGGGTTTGAACCTTTAGTATCCTATTGTGTATACCAGCTCTCATCGTTTGTATTATATTTTTCGATTGTCACTGCACCAAATCTGGACCAACTAATACGAAATAAATTTTTTTCAACATCATCCGAAGCTTCATCGCCTGGGAGACCAGTTGTAATTGATATATTGCATATGCTACCTGATTCCGATCTAGGACAAATATGAAATCTTCCACTTTCTAAACCGTTAGCTCCGTAATAAGTATCATTTTTAGAAAAACAGACTGCTGCTATTGTTGTAATATCCACTGTGATATCATCGCTTTGATAAGAAGCAATTATTCCTGTTTCTGTTTCTGTTTCCTCATCTACAGTTTCATCGGTAGGAGTGTCTTCGGATTCATCAGTAGGAATGTCTGCGGGTTCATCAGTAGGTATCCAATAACTTTCATCGATCACACATTTTCCACTATTGCTTGCACCTACTCCCCATAGTGGATCTTCGATTTTCTTTCGTCCAACTTGTGCAGCTCCTAAGCCCCTTGTATTAAATGTTACAGAATCATCTTCTGGTTCAACTTCAAATTGAACATAGGTATATGCACCTCTCTGAACTTGAGTATTTATATCAGAAATTAAGCTTGTAACTTTTATTACTGCCTGTCTTACTTGGCGATCCTTTTGCCAAGATTGAAAGTTGGGATAAGCTGCTGCAGATAAAATTCCAATTAGTACCACAACAACTAAAAGTTCAAGGAGATTAAACCCTCTAATGTTCTTTTCCGGCCCCAGCATCTATCTTTCCGGATTTAACTAATGCTTCCAAAGATTTTTGCATTGTGATCATGCCATCACGCACAGAAGTTTGCATTACACTTGGAATCTGATGAATTTTTGCTTCTCGTATTAAATTTTGAATTGGCGGAGTACATTTCATAACTTCAAATGCCCCAACACGACTTAAACCATCTTTTGTTTTTAACAGTCTTTGAGTAACAACCATTTTTAATGAACTTGAAACTTGCGCACGAATTTGATCTTGCTGTTCAGCAGGAAAGACATCAATAATTCTATTTATTGTATTGGGTGCACCACTAGTATGCAGTGTGCCGAAAACTAAATGCCCTGTTTCAGCTGCTGTTAAAGCTAAGCTAACAGTTTCAAGATCACGCATCTCACCAACTAAAATAACATCGGGATCTTCACGAAGAGCAGCTTTTAAAGCGCTTGCAAAAGTTTCTGTTTGTTTACCTACTTCGCGATGTGAAACAATGCTTTTAACATCTTTATGAATAAATTCTACCGGGTCTTCAACGGTAATAATATTTGACGTTCTTGTTTTATTAATTTCATTAATGATTGCAGCAAGTGTAGTTGATTTTCCAGAACCTGTTGGACCCGTTACCAATACTAATCCTTTATGCATATTAACAATATCATAAAGAACTTGTGGTAAACTGAATTGAGACATTTCTGGAATTTTACTTTCTACTCTTCTAAGAACTGCTGCAGATCCATTTAAAGTTTTATAAAAATTTGCTCTAAATCTTAACCCGCCTATCGTTACCGCTGAATCTAGTTCATGAGTTTGTTGAAATTTTTTTATCTCTCTTTCATTGCAATTTGTAGTTAGCAAATCCTTTAGATCTTGTTCCTTAACTGTAGCCTCTTTAATAGCGTGAATTTCTCCAGTTTGCCTGTAAGCTAAAGGAGATCCAGCTCTTATGTGAAAATCTGAAATTTTCTTATTACTTTTTGCCAATTCTTCGAGCTTTTCAAGCATTATATTTTTACCCCCCTAAAACCCTTTATTTATATATGTTATTGCCTATTAAATTCACCAATAAGGTGCCCAACATACCTATTGTAAAAGTAATTTACAATAAAATATAGTGTGTCAGATGAATAATTTTCATAATAAGAAGAAAAACATAAAGGAATTAGGGCTAACCCTTATAGAGGCTTTAGTATCAACAGCGCTCGTAGGTATTGGATTCGTTGCAATTTTCCAAATGGTAAATTATTCAGTTCTATCCATCGATGTTTCTAGTGAAAGAACTAAAGCAAACTATCTTGTGAGCATGATAGCTGAAGATATAATTGGAAATAAAAATACGCTGCATAGCTCTGGTTCTAAGTTTAACAAACATCTAGCAGAAAACAAAATAATGAATACTGGATGCATTGAACGTCCAAAAAATAAATCAGAATTGAGTACATTTTATAAAGATCAGACAGATAATGCTCCAGATAACAAAATTAAAAAATGGGCTGAAGTTTTTAAATCTCAAAAACTTATAAAATGTGGAGCTGCCTCAACTGATACTAATAGTATTAAAACAGTTAGAATTTTTGATATGTGTAAAAGTGGTTGCACAGTTGATAATGAAAATATTGATGACAAAGTTATGTATATAGGACGAATACAAATAAATATAAACAATGGGAAAAAAAGAAAATATCTCTATTTTCAAAGTAATTACGAAATAAATAAAAACGAAGATTCTACGACTGAAACTGAAGAAGATGATACAGCTGGCAGCTAAGGTTAAAAAAAATATATGAAAAAAAATAAAATAAATAATATTTCTGGTTTGACTTTAATAGAAATTTTAATTGGAGTGATTATTTCTACTCTAATGATGGCTGCAATGTATACTACCTATTCTATCGTAAATAATTCTTATTCAAAAGTAGTCGATCGCGCAGCTATAAGTAGATCAGGACGAGACGTTGTTGGGATGATGATGAGAGAAATTCGGCTAGCTGGATATAAATATTTTGGGGATGATCTTCCTCATTATGCTGGCGATACTGAAGCTACCCTAGAAGACAGCCATGCTCCATTAATAATAACCGAAAGTGAACCCATGCGAGAGCTAAGAGGTTCGGGCATTATCGCTCTTGATACTATTACTGATTTGGAAAGTACAATTTCAGACTTAGATGACGATATTAGCGCGCTCAGTACAGGAGGTGAAAGTGATGAAGAGATAGCAGAAAGAGATGCGTTGATAGCCGATAAAACAAATAATGAAAGTAAATTAACATTTTTGAAGTCATCAGCATCTAATATGTGTTGTGATAGAATTGATATTGTCTATGGTGGCTACGATATTACTGCGACAGAAGATGAAGATA
>Ga0208641_1000986_pt1 | contig 15188 bp, 14 predicted proteins | sample ETN02SmetaG_2_FD_185789 | JGI IMG/M metagenome (GOLD analysis project Ga0208641, IMG submission 185789) | Marine microbial and viral communities from oxygen minimum zone, Eastern Pacific Ocean - ETNP2014F10-02SV253 (SPAdes) (version 2) | ecosystem: Environmental > Aquatic > Marine > Oceanic ... | reverse complement strand
ACATCCATTGGGATGATTTTTCCATCTTCAGTTCTAGCTCCCGATCCTATCGCCACAACTTTTCCTTCTTGGGGTTTTTCTTTAGCTGTATCTGGTATAATTATTCCTCCTGAAGTTTTTTCCTCACTATCTAAAACTTCAATTAAAACGCGGTCATGTAAAGGTCTAAATTTCATATTAAATATACTCCTAATTTTGTTGGTGGTAATGATATAGATATCAACTTTCAAAATATCAAGCCCAGTTCAAAAATTTTTTTAAATTGTAACAAAAATCAGCTAAAATAGTGTATTTTTTAGGCTTCTTTTAAACCATGAAAAGTAAAAAAATTAAAGGTTTGGCAGAGATTTACCACAAATATGATGCTTTTTTTATAGATTTGTGGGGTGTTGTGCATAATGGGGTAAAACTTTATCCTGGAGCAATTGAGGTTTTAAAAAACCTGAAAAAGCTAAATAAAAAATTTATTTTACTATCTAATGCACCCAGACCCTCAAAAAATGTTGAAAAGTTTTTATTAAATTTAAAAATGGAGAAAGCTTTTGCAAAAAATGTTTTTACATCAGGTGAAGCAGCTTTGAGAAGTTTAAAAAGGAATATTTATGGAAAAAATTTTTATCATCTTGGCCCTAAAAGAGATATTGATTTATTCAAGGGATTTGAAAAAAATAAAAAAAGTTTAGAAGATTCTGATTTTATTTTATGTACAGGATTTTTAGAAAATAAAAAAAATTCACTAAATTTTTATAAAGATTTGATGATAAAACATATTAAACTAAAGATGATTTGTACAAATCCAGATCTGGTAGTTCATCGTGGTTTCAGAAAGGAATATTGTGCTGGTACCCTAGCGGCGATTTTTGAAGAATTGGGTGGGAAAGTAATTTATTTTGGCAAACCATATCCAGAAATTTATAATTTTTGTAGTAAAAAAAATGAAACCATTCTTACAATTGGAGATAATATTCGCACGGATGTTAAAGGAGCAAATAATATGAAATTTGATTCACTGTTTATTACTGGCGGCATCCACAAGAATGAATTCATGCACATACCACAAAGTGAGTATGATAAAGTTTTAGAGAAGTACAAAACAAAAACCAATTACTATCAAAAAAAGCTAACTTGGTAAAATATGAAAATTTTTAACAACACAACTATTCCTAAAAAATACAAAAACTCTGCTATAGCGATAGGCAATTTTGATGGACTTCATAGAGGCCACCAAAAAATTTTTAATCAAGCAAAACAATATGCAAAAAAAAATAGTATTAACTTTGGCGTTTTAACTTTTTCCCCACCACCCGTAATGTTTTTTAATAAAAGTGTAAAAAATTATAAACTAGTTTCCGATGAGCAAAAGTTTAGACTTTTTAAAAAATATGGAGTTAATTTTATAATAAATATTAAATTTAATAAAATTTTTTCAAAAATAAAAGCAGAAAAATTTATTAACAATATTATATTTAGAAGAATAAACCCTAGCCTAATTTTTGTAAGCAATAATTTTAGATTTGGTTATAGAAGAAAAGGTAATCTGAGATTGTTACAAAAACTAAGTAAAAAATGCAATTATCAATTAATAAATACTAAAGCATTTAAACATAAAAAAAAAACTGTCTCATCTACTTTGATAAGAAAAAGTTTACAAAATGGACATTTGGATTTGGCCAATATTTTATTATCAAGAACTTGGTTTATTGAAGGTGCGGTTAAAAGTGGAAAAAAATTAGGCAAGAAGTTAGGTTATCCCACTTGTAATATTAATATTAAGAATTATGTGCTACCAAAAATTGGAATTTACACGGTAAAAGTTTTAATAGGAAAAAATAAGAAAATTTTTAACGGAATAGCTTATCTAGGATATAGACCCACTTTTGATGGAAAAGAAATTGTTCTTGAAGTAAATATATTTGATATTAAAAAAAATCTATACAATAAGACATTAAGAGTTTATTTCTTAAAATTTATACGAGGTGAACAAAAATTTAGAAATTCAATAAGTTTAATACGACAAATGAATAAAGATGTAATTATTGCAAAAAAAAGTTTAAAAACAAACTTAGTTCTATGAGTAAGGAAAATATTAATTTACCCAAAACTTCATTTTCGATGAAGGCGAATTTACCTATCAAAGAACCTGAAATTTTAAAATTTTGGGAAAGACAAAATATGTACAAGAAATTAAGGGAGTCTCGAAAAGGAAAAGAGAAATTTGTTTTACATGATGGGCCGCCCTATGCAAATGGACATATACATATGGGAACAGCGTTAAATAAAATTCTCAAAGATATGATTACAAAGTTTCACCAAATGGATGGAAAGGATTCAGTTTATGTCCCAGGTTGGGATTGTCATGGATTACCCATAGAATGGAAAATTGAAGAGCGGTACAAAAAAAATAAAAAAAACAAAGACGAAGTTCCGATAAAAAAATTTAGATTGGAATGTAGAGATTTTGCAAGTAAGTGGATTGATATACATATTAAAGAATTCAGCAGATTGGGAGTAAAAGGAGATTGGAAAAATTATTATTCCACGATGAGTTACGATGCCGAAGCGCAAATCGTGAGAGAATTAGGTAAATTTTTATTGGATGGAAGTTTATACAGAGGTTTCAAGCCTGTTCTTTGGTCAACTGTCGAAAAAACAGCTCTTGCTGATGCAGAGGTAGAATATAAAGATCACACCTCAAGTACTGTATATGTGGGCTTTGAAGTTAAAAGTTCGAAAAATGATACTTTGAGAGATTGTGAGATTGTTATATGGACCACTACTCCATGGACTATACCAGCAAATAAGGCTCTGGCGTATAACAAGGATTTAGATTATTCAATTATCAAAATCAAAGCAGCATCAAAATACTTTGATAACAAAAAAATTGTAATTGCTACTCGGCTTCTTGATCAGGTTTTGAAAGAGTGTGAAATAGAAAATTATATATTAATCAAAGATCTTAAAGGAAAAGATTTCGAAGGAGCAGTCTGTTCTCATCCTTTTGAAAAAATAGGATACCAATACGACGTTCCTATGTTAGAGGCAAATTTTGTAACACTTGAACAGGGAACAGGCTTTGTTCACTGTGCCCCAAGTCATGGGCCAGACGATTTTAATCTGTGTTTAAATCATGGGATTAAATCTTTAGATACAATAGATGATGACGGAAGATACACCAAACATATTAAAAAATTTGAAGGAATTCATATTTTTAAGGCAGATGAGATTGTAATTGAAAATCTTAAAAAGTGTAAAAGGTTATTGGCAGACGGAAAACTTACTCACAGCTATCCACATTCTTGGAGATCGAAGGCGCCTTTGGTTCATAGGGCTACACCCCAGTGGTTTATTTCTATGGAAAAAACAAATTTAAGAAAAAAGGCACTTAAAGCCATTGATGATACAGAATTTTTTCCAGCAAGAGGAAAAGAACGAATTAGATCTATGGTAGAAACAAGGCCAGATTGGTGTATTTCACGACAGAGGGTATGGGGAGTTCCTCTTCCAATATTTGTATCAAAAAAAAATCATGAACCCTTAAGAGATCCAGAAGTAATAGAAAACATCGCGAAGATATATGAAAAAGAGGGAGCAGATTGTTGGTTTGAAGGAAATTCAGAAAAATTTTTAGGAAAAAAATACAAAAAGGATGATTATATTCAATCAACTGATATCTGCGAAGTTTGGTTTGATAGTGGATCTACACATAGTTTTGTTTTAGAAAAAAGAAAAGATCTATCTTGGCCAGCATCCATGTATTTAGAAGGTTCAGATCAACATAGAGGGTGGTTTCACTCGTCTTTATTAGAGTCTTGCGGAACAAGAGGTAGAGCTCCATTTAAAAGCATTTTATCGCATGGTTTTGTAGTAGATGGAAAAGGTCTAAAAATGTCAAAGTCTACAGGCAACATAATAGCACCAGATGAAGTACTTAAAAAATATGGAGCAGACATACTGAGAGCTTGGGTAGCTGCATCTGATTATGCTGAAGATTTAAGAATAGATTATTCAATTTTAGAACAACACGCAGAATCATATAGAAAAATAAGAAACACTTTTAGATTTTTGCTGGGTAATTTGCAGGATAAAAAAATAAATTTCAATGTAAATTCTAAGGAAATTGAAAATTGGCCCGAATTAGAACTTTTCATGTTACACCAAATTTTTATTTTAAACAAAAATTTTAAAAAATATTTCGAAGAATATAATTTTCATAAACTATACAGAGAACTATTAAATTTTTGTTCTTTAGAATTGTCGGCATTTTATTTTGATATTAGAAAAGATATTCTTTACTGTGACGAAAAAACGTCATCAAAAAGAACAACATGTATTAACTTTTTGGGCATGATATTGGACATGTTGTTGAAATGGTTTGCACCTATATTATCTTTTACTACAGAGGAAATTTTTCAAATTTTGAATAAAGAAAAAAAGTCAAGCATTCATTTGGAATCTTTTCCAGACATACCAGCTGGTTGGAAAAATGAAAAATTGTTTGAAAAATGGGACAAGTTAAAAACCATAAGAAATGTTACCAATGCGGCCATTGAAGTTAAAAGAACAAGTAAAGAAATCGGCTCAAGCTTGGAAGCGGATGTTCAAGTTTATCTTGGAGAAGAATATTTGAAATTTAGCAAAGGTGTTGATTTATCTGAATATTTTATTACCTCAAAAGCTATGGCAAATCCACTAACTGATGATGATGGACTCTTTAAACTAGATGGTGTGGACAATATTAAAGTTTTAGTGAAAAAAGCTAAAGGTGAAAAATGTTCTAGATGTTGGAAAATCCTGGAAAGCCCTTGCAAGAGGAATAGATGTGGATTGAAGAATTAACTTTTTTATGAAAAAAATTATACTTGTTTTAACCATTTTTTTTTTTGATAGAGCAACTAAAATATATTTGATCACTTTACAATCTAGTGGCACTGATATTGATTTTTATATATTTCCTTTTTTGAATTTTTATTTGACGTGGAATACTGGAATTGGTTTTGGTTTGGCGTCATTAGACGCAAATATGTTTTATCATGCACTGACCGTGATAATTTTAATAATTAATATTATTCTTTTGTTTTTTGTTGTAAAAGCAAAGGGTATTTATGTTTACTTATTTGCGTTTATAATTGGCGGTTCCTTGGGAAATTTATTTGATAGAATTTATTATTTTGCTGTACCAGACTTTATTGATTTTCATTTGGGCAATTTCCATTGGTTCATATTTAATGTTGCTGATATTTTTATTACAGTGGGTATAATTGGACTTGTGTTTACTGAATTATTAAAAAAAGAAAAGTTATCTGAAAATGCTTAGAAACAAAATCATATATTCAATAACGTTAATATTTTTACTTACATCTTGCGGCGGAGGCTGGGATTCAGTAAAGCGGGGTTTAACTGGAGGAAAGAAATTATCGACCGATGAGTTTATGGTTAAAAAAAAAGATCCACTTATTTTGCCTCCTGATTTTGAAAGTTTGCCAACGCCTGCCGACAGACAGGAGGCTATAGAAGAAGTTTCAAGTTTTGAAAAAACTTTGACAAAATCGGTTAAAAATGTTGTTGAGTCGAAATCTTCAGCTAAGCAGTCAATATTAAAAAAGATTCCAAAAACATCTTCAACTCAAGGAACTTCTTCAACAACGACTTCTTTAGAAAAATCAATATTAAAAAAGATTCCCAAAACATCCTCAACTCAAGGAACCTCCACAACTTCAGGCTCAGCAGAACAATCGATATTGGAAAAAATTAAAAAAAAATAGATGCTAAATAAAAATAATTTTTTTAAAAATTTTTCTTTTCATTCAAAAAAGCTTAATCAAAATATAACGAAAACAAAAAAAATTTTTAAATCTTTTAAATCAGATCTAGAAAATTCCGAAATTCCTCTACTCCAAAGTTATGAAAAAAAATATTTGTACGATTTCTCTTCAACAATAATTAAAAAATATTCAAAATATAGAAATATTGTCATTATTGGTATGGGAGGATCAATTTTAGGTACAAAAAGCATTTATTCATTTTTTAAGACAAAAATTAAAAAAAATGTATTTTTTTTTGATAATTTGGATGAAGATTTACATTTGAAATTTAGAAGGCTTAAAATTTTAAAAAATTCTTGTTTTATAATAATTTCAAAGTCAGGAAATACATTAGAAACGATAACGAATCTTAGTGTAATTTTTTCAAAATCTTTATTAAAAAATAAATTAATCATTATTACGGAAACAAAAGATAACAGTCTTAATGACATAGCAAATAAGATTAATGCAGAAATTATTGAACATAAAAATTTTATAGGCGGCCGATTTTCCGTTTTATCTGAGGCTGGAATGTTCCCTGCTGCATTAATGGGACTTAATATAAACAGATTTAAAAATTTGAAAAAATTAATTTTTGATAAAAATTTCGTTTCATCTTTAATTCAAAACGTTGCAAATATTTATACTTTTAATATGCATGGCAAGAAAAATTCTGTAATTTTAAGTTATGATTCTGACTTAAACGATTTAGGTTATTGGTATCAACAACTTGTTGCCGAAAGTTTAGCAAAAGAAAGAAAAGGGATTACTCCAATCTTATCTATTCTACCCAGGGATCATCATAGCGTTTTGCAGCTTTATTTAGATGGACCAAAAGATAAATTTTTTACTTTTTTTAGTTCATCGAACCCAAAAAGTAAATATAAAGTTTCTGGAAAAATTATTCCCAGTGGCATGAAATTTTTAAAAAATAAAAAGTTAAAATCCATAATCGATTTACAATGCGAGGCGACAAAAATTGTTTTTAAATCACATAAGATACCATTTAGACATTTCGTTTTTGAAAAAAAAACTGAGGAGGAATTGGGTATGACTTTTACATATTTTGTTTTGGAGACATTGCTTTTGGCACGTTTAATGAATGTAAACCCTTTTAACCAACCTGCTGTTGAAAAAATTAAGATAGAAACAAGAAAAATTCTCTCAAGATAAAAATTTTCCAAAAATTACTTTTGATATTCCGTATCTTCTTTCATCAATAATTTTAAAATAATTTGGTAATTTTTTTTTAGTGTTTTTATTTCTATGCAAAACTAAAATACCATTCTCATGAAGCAAATTAACACTAAAAATTAATTTTAATAATTTGTCAGTATTGGTATCTTTAAATGGCGGATCACAGAAAATTAGATTAAATTTTGATTTGAAAATATTTCGTTTTTTAATTAAATCAAAAACATCACCAAAAAATATATCTACACTTTTTTTTACTTTTAACTCTTCAATATTTTTCTCTAATATTTTTTTTGCAATTTCCTCTTTTTCAACAAAACAAACTCTTCGAGCTTGTCTTGATAAACATTCTAGTCCAAATGATCCTGTACCGGAGTATAAATCAAGAATATTTGATTCCTCAAATTGAAACGATATTTTATTTGAATGAATTAACAAGTTGAAAATACTTTCTCTTGCTCGATCTTTAAGTGGTCTTGTAATTTTATTTTTGGGAAAGTGTATTGTGCTTCCTTTAAGTTTGCCTGCTATTATTCTCATTTAAATTATTATATTATTGATATATCAATAATTACTTATAGATGAATAACATTAAAGCAAAACTTAAATTCAAACCAAACAATTTTGAAGTAATAGAAGAAGGTGATCATGTCGTTTGTGCTGTTTCAGGCAAACATATTCCTCTTAATCAACTATCTTATTGGAATGTTGAAATGCAAGAAGCTTATTTTTCTCCAAAAGAGGCACATCAAAGATATGAGGAGTTAAAAAAAAATGAGAATTCTGACTAGTTTAGTTTTATTATTAATCACAACCTCAAGTTTTGCCGCAACATTCAATGGAAAATTTGTACAAGGTTCATTTATTCTTGGAAAAACAGAACCAGATTCAGAAGTCTTTGTTGACAAAAAGAAAGTAAAAGTTACCTCCGATGGTTTTTTTGTTTTTGGATTAGACCGAGACAGAAAATACGATGTTGTAATAACTTTAAGCAAAGACGAGATTAAGGAGAAAATTGTAAAAAAAGTTTTTAAAAGAGAATATAAAATTCAGAGAATAGATGGGCTTGAAGAAAAGAAGGTAACTCCACCAGAAGAAGTTTATGAAAGAATTAAGAGAGAAAATAAATGGATAGGTGAGGCTAGGGCCATTAATAGTGACTTAGCTTTTTTCAAAAATAATTTTATAAATCCATTAGAAAACGCAATCGTCACTGGCGTCTATGGAAGTCAGAGAATTTTAAACGGAAAACCTAAATGGCCACATTACGGCATAGATTTTGCTGCTGAAGAAGGAACAGAAATTAAAGCTATGTTAGATGGAGTTGTAACTTTAGCGGAACCAGATCTATTTTATACAGGTGGTACTTTAATATTTGATCATGGGCATGGTATTTCAACGCTGTATATGCATATGAAAACATTGATGGTTCAAAAAGGTCAAAAAGTTAAGCAAGGAGATGTTATAGGAACTGTTGGGTCAACAGGAAGATCAACAGGAGCACATTTAGATGTTAGACTGAATTGGTTTCAAGTGCGATTAGATCCAGCAACTGTACTTGATATTAAATATTAAGAATTTAAGATTTTTAGTTTATTTTTACAAAGTATCAATCACTGATCTTTGTCTTGAATAGGCGCAATTTTTGCAGCTTTTATTTGATGTTGGTATTTTATTCGAATTAATTGCATTGATCATTTCTTGAATTTCTCCATCCAAATAATCTGTTTCTACTCTATGATGTATTAAAGTTTCAGAAAATATAATTTTTCCATTAAATCCTTTTTCTACTTCTAAACCATTAACTACGTATAAATAACTATCGTCAGATATTTTGTACTTTAAATTCAATCCTTTTATTAAATAAGCATAAAAATTTAACTGAGTTTTATAACTATCGTGAAAACCACCTTTTGGAAAATATGTATCCTGCGAAACTTCTTTAGAGCTAGCTTGAGATTTATAATCGACAACTATAAGTTCTTTAGTTTTTTTATTAAACCAAACATCATCAATACCACCTCTTAAAATTATATTTGTATCTTTAAACCTACGCTTAAGACCATGATGCTTAGCGTCCCTCCAAACATCAATTAATGGTAGTTTTTTTTCCTCTCCTTTGCTATTTTTAATTATAGTTAGTCCAGCATCATAGGGAACTATATGATCGAGTCCTTTTTCAATAAATTTTCGATGAGGTTTTTGATCCTTTCTACATTGATCAAATTCTTTTTTTAAAAGTGTATCTGTTAATTCATTTAATTTGAATTGTGGCATACCAGGTTCTTGGAAACCTTTAACAATTTTTAAATAAAAACATCTAGGACATTTTTTAAAATCTTCAAATCCGCTGCGACTGATTGGAAAATCTTTTTTTTGATTTGGTTTATAAATCCGCCAAGCTTGAGAGTTTAATCCAGTAGCTTCTACAAACTCACCTTTAGAATTTCTTTTTAAATCAATCATTATTTCCACCTATTATGTGACCAAATCCATTGCTTTGGGTTTTCAAGTATCATTTTTTCAATAATACGATTAATTTTAAGTGTAATATTTTTTGTATCTTCTTCATCATTACCTGTTTTTTCAATTTTATAAGGTTCATGAATTGTCATTTCAAAATTAGGACCTTCTTTTCTTTCCAAAGAAATAGGTACTAATTTACAATCATACTTTAAAGCTAGTTGCGCAGGTATAGTTGTAGTGTGAGCAGGTTTATTAAAAAAATGAGTTCTAGGTCCTTCACTAACACGCTGGTCTACCATTAGAGCTATACTGTAACCATCTTTAACTTTGCTAATTATTTCTCTCATACCCATTCTTCCTTTAGGGATTTGGTTAGGGCAAATATATTTCATTCTTAGATATTCCATTAATGGATTTAAAAAATAATTATTTAATGGTCTATAAATTGCAGCACATTTAATTCCAAATTTATCTAACTCCATAGCCATTAGCTCAAAATTTGCAAAGTGGGCCGAATAAAAAATTACTGGTTCATTATTTTTCTTAATTTCATCAAGGTGGTTCGTGCCGTTAATCTTCATATGGTCAAAATTTGTTCTATTAAACTTAAAATCTTTTAAAAAAACATATTCAGCAAAAGTTCTTCCAATGTTTGACCACATATCATTAATGATCTCAGATTCTTTTTGCTTATCTATTTCACCTAATCCAGTTTTTATATTTTCTTTAATAATTTTTTTTGACCTAAATGATGGACCAATAAGTTTACCTAAAATACTTCCAAGGCTTGAAGCATTTCTTAAACCTATTATTTTAAAGATACAAAATAAAGAAATTATGATTACAAATTCGAAAAAGTATTTAATAATTTTCATATAATTTTATTAATCTCTTCAATAAATTGTTTTTTATTTTCTATTTCAACTTTTATTTTTAGATGTTTAATATTTTTTCTATGATTTTCTTCAATTCTAAAAAAATCTTTTTCAGTTGTTAATAAGGTAGCGTTATTTTCTTTTGCTTTATTAACCAAATTTTCTAACTCATTATCAGAATAATTATAGTGATCAGGAAAACTTATTTTTTCTAATATATTGATATTATTATCTTTTAATAAATTAAAAAAACTATCCGGGTTAGCTATTCCAGCAAAACATACCACTTTTTCATTTTTAAATTCGTTGATATTTTGAGCTTTATATTTTGTATAAAAAATTTTTATCGTTTTATCTTTTTTTAATATTTCATTTTCAATATTTGTATTTTTTTTTCCATTTATTACAACCCAGTTTGCTCTATTTAAAGCAGACAGGTCTTCTCTTAATGGACCAGAAGGAATTACTAAACCATTTCCAATCCACTGTTTTTCGTTGAAACAAACAATGGATAAATCTTTTTTTATAGAGAAATCTTGAAAACCGTCATCGAGAATAGCTATATCAGCCTTATTATAAATAGCTTTATTTAAAGCATCTATTCTTTTCTTGCTTTCATAAAGTGGCCCCACTTGTTTTTGTAGGTTTGTTTCATCTTGAAAAGAACTATATTTTTTTCTAATAAAGACAGGGTTTTTATTTAAATTTTTTAGTATAATAAATATTTCTATGCATAACGGAGTCTTTCCCGTTCCCCCCAAGTAAACATTGCCCACGCAAATAATAGGTATGGAAAATTTGCGCGTTCTTGTTGTAATTTTTTTGACAAAACTTAACAATTTAATTAGCAAAGTAATTGGAAAAAGCAAAATTGAAAAAAATGAGATCTTATTCCTATCCCAAAACTTAGGTTTGAAAAATTTCATCTCTAATCATTAATATATGTTTTTATTTCTTTGAGAACATTATTAAGTGTACTTTGTCCATAATTTTCTATTTTTTTTATAGTTTCTTCATTATCTTTTTTTTCGTTCTTTAACTCTTCAACCAGAGATTGGCTCAATTCTGAAAAACTAAATATTTTATTAGCTACACCTAAAGATCCTAGAAATTCATAAATTTCCTTAAAATTACTTACATTAGGGCCGTGAAATATTTTGCAGCCATATCTAGCTGGTTCAATAGGATTTTGACCGCTATCTTCAATTAAAGATTTAACAGTTGATTTTCCAAGAAAAACACATTTTGAAATTTCATAAAATTTTAGGGCTTTGCCATATGCATTAATCAACAATATGTCAGCTTCATCACTCATTTCTTTAAAATTAGTATATAGTGCAGTCTTTAGGTTTAGTTTAGACAACTCTTTAACGATTGGTTCAATTCGATGTATGTGCCTAGGGATGATAATCGTTAAAATATTATTGTAGGTTTTTTTAAGTTCCAGGTGTATTTTTGCACAAAAAATTTCTTCAGTTGAATGAGTACTTGCCGCACACCAAACTTTTCTGCTTTTTATTTTTTCTAAAAAAACAGGGTCTAATTTATTTTCTGAATTAAATTTTGTTTTCGTAAATTTTATATTTCCGTAATTTTTAATATTTTTTGCTCCCAGGATTTGAAGATATTTTTCAGTCTCATAGTTAGAAACCAAACACGAATCAAATTTTTCAAATATTTTTGATGCAAAACTCCTTACAAATTTCCACCTTAAAAAAGTTTTTTTCGTTATTCTAGCATTTACTAGTAGCAATGGAATATTTCTTTTTTTAATATCGAAAATTAAATTTGGCCAAATTTCGGAATCGATAAAAATAGATAAATTAGGAGACCAATGATTTAAAAATTTATTTGTAAATTTTGGAATATCCAAAGGTAAAAATTGATGAACTATTTTTTTGTTTTGTGCAAATTTTTTTTGTAATACTTCTGCAGAACTTAAAGTAATTGTCGTTATAAGAATTTTATTAATCTTTTTTTCTTTTTCAAAATTTTCAATCAAAGGTAAAATACTCATGGCCTCGCCAACACTGGCTACGTGAAACCATAGTAAAAAACCTTCATTTCTAGGTATGTTTATTTGTGATAATTTTTCTTTATATCTTAAGAAATGTTCCTTTTTTTTTATTTTTCTAATAAATAAATATATATGTGACAAAGGGTAAAAAAGGTATGTAAAAAATTTATACCAAAAAAGCATAACTTAGTTCGCAGCTAACTGTTTGCTATAAAGATTTTTATAGATTATTGAATTTTTAAGTAGATGATTATGAGTGCCGATTTCTGCTATTCTTCCTTGGTTAACAACAATAATTTTATTTGCTTTCATAATTGTTGACAATCTATGAGCGATAACCAGTGTTGTTTTATTTTTTGTTAAATTTATAATTGCATTTTGCACTTTTTCTTCTGATTCTGCATCTAGCGATGAAGTTGCCTCATCCAAAAGAATAATGCTTGAGTTTTTTAATATGGCTCTGGCTATTGAAATTCTTTGTTTTTGTCCTCCTGATAGTCTAACACCATTTTCTCCGATCATTGTTTCGTATGATTGTGGCAAGTTATCAATAAAATCTACAGCTGCAGCAAAATCACAAGCTTTTATAATTTCTTCTTCAGAAGCACCTGACTTAGCATATGCTATATTTGCGCGAACAGTATCGTCAAACAATATTATGTCCTGACTAACCAAAGAAATGTTTTTTCTGAGGGATGACAAAGTAACATCGCGAGTGTTTTGTCCATCGATATAAATTTGACCTTTTTGAGGATCGTAAAATCTTGGAAGCAAGTTTATGATTGTACTTTTTCCAGCTCCACTATGACCGACAAGAGCAGTAGTACTACCACCTTCTATTGAAATATTAATATCTTTTATAGCCTCATCGTTCGTTTTTGGATAAACAAAACTTACATCTTTAAATTCTATATTTACTTTATTAATTTTTAAATTTGGTAAATTTTTTTGTTCTTTTATAGCTACTTTGGTATCTATAATGTTAAAGACCCTTTCTGCAGCTGCCGCGCCTTGATAAAAAAGCATGTTGATTGTGGCCAACGATCTTATTGGTTGGTAGGCCAACATCATTGCGGTTAAAAAGGAAAAAAAGTTATTTATTTCAATTTCTCCCGTTGAAACCAGTATGCCCGCATAATAAATAAATCCTGCAATCATAAAACCTGTTAAGATTTCCATGATCGGCGTGGCTCTGATTAATACGGAAGCCATCTTGATTTGCTTTTCCATATAGGTCTGTAATATTTTGCGCGATCTATCAAATTCAAATTTTTCTTGTTGATATATTTTAATCATTCTTGATCCTTTGATCATTTCACCCAAAAATGAAGATAATGTTCCAGAAACTTCTGCACTTTCGGTGGTCACTTTTCCAAGTCTTTTTCCTAAAGATTTTGCAACAATTACTGCAAGCGGCATCATAATAAGCGCAAAACAGGCAAGCTTCCAATTTTGGTAAAACATTAGGGTAATTAAAACAGTTAAAGTTAGTGAGTCTTTCATTAAATTTAAAACTCCAGTACCAACCATATTTGCCACGATACCTACATCATAAAGAAAATGAGAAATATATTTGCCAGAATGCTTTGAATCTATCGTATGAGTATCAGATATCAAAATACTGGAAGTCATTTCTACACCAAGCTTTCTAGTAATTTCTTGACTTACTTTGATTAAAGCAATTCTAGAAAAATATAAAGACAATCCTTTAATAATAAAAGCTAAAACAATAGCCGCAGGTATTAAAAACGTAAGCGTTTTATTTTGTTCAATAAAAATTTTTTTGATCGCGGGATCCAACAACCAGGCTATTGCCGCAGTTCCCCCAGCAACTCCGAAAGATAATACAAGGGCAATTATTATTTTACCAAGATGTTCTATTATATAATTATTAAATAATCTAAATAAAATTTTTTTAAGAGCGGGCAATTTCATGAAAATATAAATGAAAAAGTAAATATAAAAACAAAAAAACCAGTTAAATTATTAATTTTGAAGGCATCGAGGCATGATTTTGAATTTTCAACTTTGAAAATTTTTATTTGATAAATTAAAGATAGAATAAAGAATATTGATAATACTAAAAGATATTTATCTATTTCCATCATAAAATATAATATTAAAATAAAAAGAACATATAAGCTGTAACAAGTTCCTACAAAAACTTTTACGTTATTTTTAAATTTAATCGACGTTGATTTAATGCCAATAATTTCATCATCGTGCATGTCTTGAAGTCCGTAAATCGTGTCATAACCTAATGTCCAAAATATGGCTGCTATATACAAAATGATTGGTTCAATAGAAATATCATTTGCTATTGACGTCCATCCCATAATTATTCCCCAGTTAAAAGTTAACCCCAAAAACAATTGAGGCCAGTAAGTAATCCGTTTCATAAAAGGATAAGTAAACGCTAGGATCATCGAACTCAAGCCAAGTATCACAGTTAGAAAATTAAATTGCAATAAAATCAACAAAGATAGCAAACAAAGTAAGGCTATATAAAAAGAGGCATTTAGAACAGATATTTTTCCGGAGGCAATAGGTCTTTTTTTTGTTCTCTGTACTTTTTTATCAAAATCTCTATCTGCAATATCATTAAAAATGCAGCCAGCACTTCTCATCAAAACAGATCCTAAAAAAAATAATATTATATATTTTAGGTATAGAATTGTTTCTCTATTATAATAGTAAGCAAGTGTGAGACCCCATACGCAGGGCCAAAATAATAGCAAGATACCTACAGGTTTATTTAGCCTAGTGAGTTGAATAAATATTTGGAATTTTTCCATTATTAAGGAGTAATAATAGCTGGGCCAATTATTTTTCTAG
>Ga0208641_1000972_pt1 | contig 15271 bp, 12 predicted proteins | sample ETN02SmetaG_2_FD_185789 | JGI IMG/M metagenome (GOLD analysis project Ga0208641, IMG submission 185789) | Marine microbial and viral communities from oxygen minimum zone, Eastern Pacific Ocean - ETNP2014F10-02SV253 (SPAdes) (version 2) | ecosystem: Environmental > Aquatic > Marine > Oceanic ... | reverse complement strand
CAGTTGTAACACCACCTTGATCGTGTGATGTAAATGCGACGTCTATCTTGCACCAACCCACTACCATATCTGGATGATGGTTGTTTTCTTCTGCTATTTCAGCTAATCGATTAATAAAAGCAATGCTATTTAAGTATGATTCAAAAGTGAATATTTTATGGATGGCATTATTTTTGAATTCCCAGCCATTTAAATCCGAAATTGCATATTGAATGTCTGAGATAGATAAACAACTCATACTGATACATCAAAGTTTTGATTTAATTTTTTCAATTCTATTTTAACCCAACTCACAGCAATAATGAATGCAATACCAGTTGATATCATCATGGCATACCAATTCCATTCCACTGGCTTATCCAAAACGAAACTAAAATAAAGTGCCAGAGGTGCACTCACACCTAGCACTCTAACGGTTGTAATAACCAAAACAGGAATTCCTTTTCCTAATCCCTGCATAACACGGCCCGAGGTAATGGCAATTGCAACTAAAGGATACATGAGACATAAAAGCCTTAAAAACCCAACGGACACATCAATAATTTCCTGATCTTGTGTGAACCACCCTGAAAAAGTTTCTGCAAATATATAAACAAAGGTGGATGACACCAGTGTTATCATAAAAGCACGGGATATCCCATATTTCACGATTTTATTCAAGGCATCTATTTTCTTTGCACCAAAAAACATGCCTACAAGTGTGGTCATCCCACCAGCGATGGCAAAAATGGGAAGAAAAATGAGCATATCCAAGCGTCCTGCAACTTGGTACGCTGCCACTGTCTGGGGTGAATAATGGATTAGAATCTTATTAAAAACACCCTGCCCTATAGCCATAATAATCATGGACATTGACGCAGGCAGCCCTACTTTTATTATATCCCATAATATTACTTTTGAAGGTGAAAAATCTTTTAACCGGAATGTGATATATGCGTGTTCTTTCACAAAAAGCATATAAATAAAAATTATAAATACAATGAGTTGGCAGATCACGGTAGCCATTGCTGCGCCTTTCACACCCATGCCAAATCCAATGCCACCATATTCTTCTAATTCAAAAATAAAAATTGGATCCAAAATAATATTAAGGATAGTTCCAAGGCCTGCTACCATCATGGGAAATTTCATATCGCCTTCCCCTGCCAGAATTGAACGAAAGAAGCCTGAAAAAATCATAAAAGGTAATCCAATTATAATGATATAAAGGTAATCCCATCCTAGAGCCAGGATTTCTCCTTCTGCACCGAGGGCAACCAGTATTCTATTCCCAAATAATAAACCGGCAGAAGTAAAAATAAGTGCAATAACTGCTGCTAGTGCCAAAGCATGTTCTGCACTGTTATCTGCATTTTCTTTATTATTTTCGCCTATGTATCTGGCAATCGAAGCAGTTACACCTGATCCCAATCCCATGGTAAGCCCTAGCATGAGAAAAAAGATCGGCATATTGAAGGCAACGCCTGCAATGGCATTACCACCCAAACGTCCGATGAACATCATATCTACAATGTTATAGAGTGTATGAATCCCCATGCCAAACATGATTGGAATTGCCAAGGTCCAAAGTGCTTTTGAAGGGTTATCTAAAAAGGAATCGAGACGGGATTTAGAATTAGAATTAGAATTTATTTCCACGAGCCTTGAATTTACAGGGATAAACCCGCTGGTCTAAGAACGAAGAGTTTTATTTTTTTGTAAAATTCAAATATCCAATAAAAGAATAATTGATCACAGTCTTTGAATTTAATTTACGCCTTCGACATGCCATCAATTAGATCTTAGTATTATTTTATTCCTAGCCTAATTCCTCTTCAAGATTATGAAATATATTAATTGAATATAACCCATGTAGACCATATCACTTCATCCTCTAAGTGCTGAAGTAAAAATACCTGGGAGTTTTAATAGATTCCCTGTCCCAATAAGATATGTTAATCTTTCAGCTGTTTTATGAGCAGTTTTATTAGTAACAAACCAGGGCGGTCTGGGTGCCATATGCAGATCACCGGATAAGATGGATCGCGGGAAATTCCTGAATGGCCCTGTGGCAACTGTCTTCTGAGGTTTATCAAAAAGGAATGCATTGTGAACCACACCATTTCCAGATTGAATGTCATCCAATGTATGTCCCGGATAAGCACCCCAAGCAGCACCAGCACCCAAAAATGCAAGAGCGCACCAAGTATTTACGCCGATACCTCCATATTTCAGATCAGCAATTGCCGAATCCAAAGCAGCTTTATGAGCCTTAATGGTTTTTGGATGTATTATAATATTGGCACCTAATGTACCATCCAATTTCTCATTGGCAAACTTAACTGCTTCTAGCAGAAATTCTGCCGGATCCTTTCCTGAAATAGATACAGTTGTAAGTACTGGACTAAAATATTCATCCGTAAAACAAGGCTCATCTAAATGGGTGTCCACATCATAAATGATGGTACGACCCACACCACTATCCAGAACTTTTGCTTTTGGATGTTGTCTTGCGGCATTTTGACGATCTTCTGCTCCAGGGTAGTAAGCAGGACGACTTTCAGCATTGGTAATTGTTTTTTCCACTTCTTGGAGTAATTTTTCTGTGCCAATCCATTCTTCTGGCATGATAAGTACCTGAGTGGCAATGCAGTTATGACCGGCATTTTGAAGTTTTTGAGTTGCAATATTTTCTGCTTGGAATTTAAAATCTGCCTTTGACCAAGGTCCCGGAACCACAATCGTCGGTGAAATACCGCCTAGCTCTGATGAAATGGATTTAGTTAAAATAGGTCTATTTTCACTTTTCCGCCTTTGGCCTTCTTCTCCGCCTCCGAATACAATCACATCATGAGTTCGGCCGCTACCGGTGATATGAATAGTCTCCACATCATCATGGTGAGTTAGATAGGATCCTATGTCTCCACCGCCATAGACAAATTTGATAAAACCATTTTCGATAAAAGGTGCAAATATTTTTTCAAAGATGGGACCCAAGTAATCATTAATTGGATTCATCTTTATCATAACCACTTCACCTTCGGCATACAGTTTATAGAATATATCCAGGGGAACGATAGATGATACATTTCCGGCGCCCAACACTAGTGAAACTCTACCATTTGGATTGTGATTCTTATAAAACAAGGCAACTGAATCTTCTAAATTTTTTTGCGTAACACCTTCCATCATCCAAACATCAATGTAAGAATTACTCAAAATAAGCTTTTCAAAAAAATTGTTGGGATAGACTCTCGCCACAGTTTGTCCGTTGGACCTTTCAGAAATTTTCAAATTATCAATAGCACTTTTTCCACTATTCAATTTTTGAAGCGTTTTTTTCATATACTGCATCCAGTTTAGGAATGCATAAGGTCCCCCAATCCATTCTTCCCCAGATAAGGGTGAATTAGGGTCTAAGCCTTTGGCTTTGGATCCTGCCATTGCCCAATCTTTTGCGAATTCAACTGTTCGTTTTATTGTTCGGTCTAAATAGTCAATTTTTTCTACCATGGGCAGCCTTGCCCACCTTTCTTTATTGGACTGCAGTGTTGCCAGCCCTTTATCTATAATTTGAGTATCCATTATTGTTACCTAATAATAATTAGTTAAATGTATAATTGTATGATTTGTTAAATATTTACAATAAGGGGAAATGGGTTATATGATTTTTTAATATTCATCTTACAATGAATTTGTTGAGCAATTAAATACAAACTTTTCCGTATATTTATAAAATCGAATCCACTGCCTTCCGGAGAAAATCGTTCACATCATCGAAGGCTCTTCTAACAGTTTTTTGATAGCTATAATTCATATTTCCACCCAATTAATTATTATCAACTGGACCTTTCCATTGAAGCATTCCGCCAGACAAATTCATAGCTTCAAACCCATACTTAATTAAAATTTTTGTTCCTTTTGAAGATCGGTTTCCACTACGGCAATACACAACAATTTTCTTTTCTTTGTACTTTTCAATTTCATCGATTCTTGATTCCAGTGATTCTATGGAAATATGTGTTGAATTGGGGATATGACCCGTATCGTGTTCTTGTTTTGTCCGCACATCAATGAAAATATAATTATGATTAGATAACAACTTTTCACCTTGATGACTACTTAGGGTTGGAACGGTTTCAGAATTACTTTTTACACAGCTCCATAGAAAGTTTAGCGCAAATACTGTTGTAGCGATGATAAAAAGTAATTTCATTTTTAAATGGGCCAAAGAATCGGTAAAAAGTAAATAGCGGTGATCCAGAATACCAATGCCAATGGAAATCCAACTCGGATATAATCACTGAATTTGTATCCACCCGGACCATAGACCATCAAATTGGTTTGGTATCCAACCGGTGTAATAAATGAAGCAGATGCTGCAAATGCCACGGCAAAAATAAATGCTCTAGGTTCAAAGTCCATTTGCTGTGTTACAGCTAGAGCTATGGGAGTCATAATAATCGCTGTAGCAGAATTAGACGAAACTTCTGTCAAAATCATGGTAATCAAATAGATCAATGCTAAAAGTGTATGCGCTTGCCATTCAATAGGAGCCATACGTGCGGCAGTAGAAATAAAACCGCCTAACCATTCTGCTGCACCAGATGATTCGATAACAATACCTACCGGAATCAATGCAGCAATAAGAACAATTACTTGCCAATGGATGGATTGGTATCCTTCCTGAGGTGTAATAACCTTAATAGCCAGTAATAAGACAACACCGATCATGGCTCCGCTCATGATTGGCATGATGCCCGCAGCGGCCAATCCAATCCCTCCCAAAACAACCACAATGGACATCCACCAGAATCGTTTTTTTCGCAATTTTGCTTTCACTTCTCCTAATACGATAAAGTCTCCACCTTTGGATAATTCACTTATCTTATTGGACGGGCCATATACTAAAAATGTATCAAATGCTTGGAGGACAATATGTGCGATCTTTTTCCTGAAAATAGTGCCTTCTCGACGGATGGCTAGAATGAATGTGCCGAATCGCCGACGAAAATTTGACGCCATCAAACTATGGCCAACCAAATCCGATTGTTCTGTCAATAAACATTCCACCAATACATTATCTTGTTTTTCTAATTCCTGTTGCGTCAATTTTTCGTCAGTTAATAAAGTAATTTTTTCCACTTCTTTCATGCTGAGAAAATTAACCAGCGTTCCCCGGACAAACAGAATATCACCTGCTTTGAGTATTGTCTGGCGAATATTGGTGGTGATCATTTTCTCATCACGAAGAATGTCTAAAACCATCACATCGTAATGTTTATTGATGCCACGGTCAAAACAACTTGTCCCCACCAATGGTGACTCCTCCGTGATTTTCATTTCAGTCAAATATCCACCAAGATGATAACTCTTTGTTAAACTGGATGTGACAGTTCGAGATGGTAATAATTTGGGCGCAATAAAAAGAATATAGAGCAATCCGATGGACATTAGAATTACACCATATCGAGCAAATTCAAACATACCCATGGGCTCAACATTAGGTTCAGAGACGTAAATTGAATTCACCAGTAAATTTGTGGATGTACCCACTAAAGTGAGCGTACCACCCAGTATAGCAGCATAGCTCAATGGTATCAACATTTTGGATGGGCTCAGTTTATATTTATGAGCCAACCGAATTGTTACCGGCATAAAAATGGCAACTACAGCTGTATTGTTCACAACAGCTGAAGCCAAACCAATGGTGAATAAATAAACGGCCCTTCCCAAGAGTTTCGAGCGGTCTGCAATCTTATTGACCCGAATAACAAGGTACTCAAGAATACCTGTTTTCTGGAGAGCATGACTCAAAATAAAAAGGAAAGCAATGGTGAGTACTGCTGGATTTGAAAAGCCGGAGATAGCCTGCTCCGGAGTCAAATATCCAAATAAGTAAAGGATAGAGAGAAGAATCATGGCTGTAACATCGATTGAGAAGATCTCGGTCACAAATAGGATAAACCCCAAGGCAAGTAAGCCAATTACAATAGCAATATCAGGTGTCATAGAAGCAAATTTAATTCAAGAGATTGAAGAGAACAATCTGGGAATTAATCAATTGAACGGATGTTCTCCAACGTGGGATCTTGCGGTCACGGGCTTGAATGAACTCTTTTTCGAATTATTAGAGTCATCATCCTTTATTAAGATAGCATTAATAATTGTATCCATAATGGAATCCCGTCGTGTATTATTCAATACAGCAATGATAAAAATTGGGTATTCTGCTTCCGGCAGTGCTTTTTCCCATTCATCAAATAGATCCGTTTCATCTAGGAATTTGTCCACATCCGGTTCATTTTTCAAATAGTGCATCACAGTATCCATGAGGGATATCAATTGTTCTTTCAATTGGTAATTATTTAACGAAGTCAAATCATTCATAGCTTCAGGACAACCTCCTCATCCACATTATCAATCTGCGTTTTGGCAACATATTCGTTTGCATATTTTTTATAGACACCAGACTGCACAAAAATCTCAAATAAGTCCACATCGATATGGTAATCGTTTTTCATAAAACCCATAATGCGCATGGCATTAGATAATTTTTTTCCATCCTTGTAAGGTCGATCAGCTGCAGTAAGTGCTTCATAAATATCTGCAATTGCCATTATCTTGGCCTGGGTCGACATTTGATTCGCCTTCAATCCTTTGGGATAACCGGTACCATCCATCTTCTCATGATGACCTCCAGCAAATTCCGGAATATTTTTTAGATGTTTTGGATAGGGTAATTTCTCCAACATTTCGATGGTAATAACAATATGATCGTTGATAATCTCCCTTTCTTCTGGCAAAAGTGTTCCCTTAGGTATGTTCAAATTCGCTATCTCTTCATTTGATAGCAAATTTTGATCTGTTCCAAATAAGTCGACTCGTTGTTCTCCAATAGATTTCACACGCTCCTGTAGGTTCTGTTTCATGAATTCCCCACCAACATTACAGTTCTCTAAAAAGTTCATATTTTCTTCTATCTGCTGGATCGTTTCCTTGAATTCATCATCAAAATTATCCGAGGCTTGATCATTTAACTGCCGTTTTAAAAAAGCGATTTCCGCATCTCGCTTCAATAGTTCCATTCTTGTTTTAACTAATTCGATTCTATCAAAGATCGTTTCTAATTTGGTACCTTTATCCACCACATGGGGTGGTGTAGCGACTTTCCCGCAATCATGAAGCCAGGCAGCAATGTATAACTCGTATCGTTCGTCTTCATTCATGGAAAAATTTTTATATTTTCCTTCATTCATTTTAGCCACTGCATCTGCAAGCATCATGGTAATCACCGGTACACGATTACAATGTCCACCGGTATACTCAGATTTTTTATCAATGGCGGTGGCAATCAATTTGATAAATGCTTCAAAGAGTGTCTTTAGCTCCTCCACCAAACGCTTATTGGTCAAAGCCACGGCACCCTGAGATGCCAATGATTCTAACTGTTCCTGCATTTCATCGTTGAATGAGATGACCTCACCATGGTCATTCCGAGCATTGATGAGTTGCATAACACCAATGATCTCGTTTTCATGATTTTTCAGAGGAACCGTTAAAAAAGATTTGGAATGATAACCGGATTTTTCATCAAAATTCTTGGTCCCTTCAAAATCAAACCCTTCTTCTTCGTACGCGTCATGGATATTGACTGTCTTTTGGGCGAGTGCAACATAAGCTGAAACATTCTTTTCATTGGGAGTTTGTTTATCAATCCAAAGTTTAACTGGATAGTATGGGATCTCTATCCCAGAAGTTCCTCCCATGTTTATATTCATAGTCTCATTACGCATTATTTCAAATTCCAGGTTCCCATCTTTATTCATAGAATAGAGAGTTTGGCCGTCCGCACGGGTAATCGCCTTAGCTTCTTCGAGGATCATTTCAAACAAACGATCGGTGTTCTTTTCCGTAGAAAGAGCCATACCAATCTCGCTTAAGCGGTGAAGCCGGTCTTCTAAAAATTTGATTCTGTTTAATGCATCCATAAATATCTTCTATGTCCTACATTTAAGACACATAAAATTATACCATAAATAGAGGGTAAAAAGAGAGTATTTATTTTAACCTAGTTAACTATATTATTTTTTGAAAAATTCTATTGAATTAATAAAAAAAATTATTCACTGTTTAAAGTGTTAAATCCCTACTAAGGATATAAATGTGATGGATTCAAACTTAAATATTATTTATAAATCAATTTGTCTTCAATTTTCATAAAGACTCTCCATTAATTTCTCCTATGGACACAGGGCTTCAAAACCGGATTAACAAATCCATTTCTCAAGCTTATAAGGGAAATTTGACCGCTGATGCATTAATGCACTTGGTGAATGATTGTTTGGATCATCCTCCAGATCAAAAAATTATCCATCAGTTCCTAGACTTGGCTCATATTCAATCCGTAGCAAAAACAATTTCTAAAGCCAAATTAACCGAAGAATGGCTGGAGCGGATTGTTCGGCTCATTCATCTTTCCCAATACCATACGGGAACCATGATAGAGCAACGCGCAAAACGTTATGGCGATAAAACTGTTTTTAATATGATTCGCGGTGATGATCTCCACACTCTATCCTACTCAGATTTGTGGTTAAAAATCCAAATGACCGGAAAAGCACTTTCTGTGTTAGATAGACCGGAAAAACCATCTGTTATTGGTCTTCTCACCTACAATCAACTAAATGGTGTTTTGGTGGACTTGGCCTGCTTGTCATTTGGGATTCGTGTAATACCCATTCCACTGAATTCAACTTCCGAGCATCTCTCGTTTATTTTAAAACAATCAGAAGTAACTCACATCTTTGTGGGTGGAAAAACAGCCATTCGCCTTTGGAATGAAGTTCATCACAACTACGACATTCTTGTAATTGCCTTGAATGATTCAAGTTTGATCCAAGGAAAGGTCATGGATTGGGAAATATTTTTTGAAAATCGGGATCGTTCACAAAATTTTGATGTAGATCAGCGTATGTCCTATGTGCCTATGGATCGCACGCAGACTATTATGTATACATCGGGCTCCACCGCAAACCCAAAAGGAATCACATTTAATCAGAGTAATATTATCAGTAAACGATTTGCCCGGGCCTTGGCTTTACCTGATTTTGGTTCGGAGGATATATTTCTTTGTTATTTGCCACTCTTTCATACATTTGGACGATATTTCGAATTGATGGGCAGCATTTTTTGGGGAGCGACCTATTCTTTCGCCGAATCACCCGCTTTTAATTCATTGTTAAAAGATTTTCCCATAGTGAACCCTTCGATTTTTATAAGTATTCCAAAGCGGTGGGTTCAACTCTACGAAATGTTGGAGAAACAATTAGACATGGATTCTGAAGATAATGAAACCATAGAGACAAAATTAAAATCCATCACGGGTGGAAATTTAAAATGGGGATTATCAGCGGCAGGTTATTTAGATCCTGATATTTTTAAATTTTATCAATCCCATGGCGTGAATGTTTTGAGCGGATATGGTATGACAGAAGCTACCGGCGGCATTACCATGACGCCACCCACCGAATATATCATCGATTCTGTTGGAATAGCTCTCCCGGGAATAACACTGAAAATTGCTTATGATGGAGAATTATGTCTGAAAGGTTCCTACGTTACAGATGGTTATTATAAGGAGGATGATTCGGATGTAATTATGGATGGCTGGTTTCACACAGGAGACATTTTTGAAGAAAAAGATGGACATTATTTTATAATCGACCGGAAAAAAGATATATATAAAAATAGTCGAGGCCAAACCATTGCGCCTCAAAAGATCGAGAATCTTTTTCAGGATTTTGATTCAGTTAAATCAGTCTTTCTTGTGGGTGATGGCCGGGAATTCAATACAATTTTAATCTTCCCGGATAACACGAATTCCCTCAATAACATTGAAACCACAGATAAACAGGCCATCCGTGATTTGTACAGTTCTATTATCTTGTCAGTGAACAGCTTTCTATCCCCGTTTGAACGAATTGTGAATTATGTCATAATCAATAGGGATTTTTCTGCAGAAAAAGGTGAATTGACAGCCAAAGGAACATTTAATCGAAAAAATGTTTTAAAGAATTTTTTCAATATTATTGAACCCCTTTATGAAAAAAATTATGTAGCCCTTCATTCCGGCTCAAAAGAGATCCGAATTCCGAATTGGTTGCTTCGAGAGATTGGAACCGTTCGAACTAATGTGGAATGGGATGGACAAAAAGTTTCTATCAAAGGTCAAACCGAATCACTTCTGGTATCCTGGGTGGATACCAAGATCCAAATAGGTGATTTTACCTATTCTATTGATTCAGATATATTGGATTTTGACGCTCTAATCCAATCACCTACACACTGGTTAGGCAATTTTGGTATAACAGAATTTACCGGTCCTATGATCTATCGATTAAAAGAGCCTGAACTTTACATTACGATTCAAATTCATGAGCCAAAGATCGGGACATCCTTTTCTCCCGTAACTCCAGACAATAATAATAATATTTTACTGTATAATTTCCATTTGGCAGTTCGACAATATTTGGCAGATGATCCAAGTGTATTTAATTACTTGAGAGAAGTAGTAGATGGCGATCTTGGGAATTGGTCCGGCGTTTTAATTGACACATTTTTGAATTATCAATCTCATTCAGACCCAACATTTCGCATAAAATTGATTGAAACACTTACACCCCTTTTGTCTGGAGATTTTCTCATTTCCATGCTTCGCGATACATATCAATACCAGAAAAAACAGGATAGATCCAAGGGATTTTCTTTCAATATCAATCGAACTACTGATGAACATTATCGTGCTTTTATAAGCTATTTACAAGAAGCCCATTTGAATTTCAAGGATTCCAAATCTGTTGACCAGGAATTCATTCAAACTATTTTGCTCATGGTGACAGATTTTGGTACAATTCATCCTACTCGGTTTGTTTGGGCCAGATCTGAACTCATTTGGTGGCAGATCTCTCATATTTCTAAACCCCTTTTCTCAACGGCTCAAAAAGCATATTATGCTTTAACAAAAGGATTCCGAACCTGGATCGGAAAATCATCTAAATTGACCATTGATAGAGACACAGGTGAGGAATACACGTGGCAAGATGTAGTTACCTTTGATGAAAATGTAAAGTCCATTCATCGAAAGAAATTAATGGAAGCTATTAATGAAACATCCATGATAAGAGAGTCGATCTTTCTTTTATCTTCTAACTGTATTGTTGGGTTGAATGATATAGCTAAAAACAGTCTTTGGGTTTCTCATTTAGGTTCACGAAATAATAAAAGTGTTTTCAGAATTTTAGTTCGGACGCGTTCTCTTGGAACACATAATCTCGTGGTGAATTTGAATGATGGTTGGGATCGAAATTTTCTAGAAGAAGAGATAAAATGGCTTATTATCATGGGATCCGGGATCCGGATTTAAGGATAAACCTTTGGTTGAAAATTTTGGGGGTTATTGGCCGGAATATCAACTTTATACGGAGGAGTATATTCACGGTGAAACATTAACAGCTTATCTTGACCGGAACCGGGATGATATTTTGGATGATTCTAAGGTCGATCGATGGCAAATGCGGTGGCTTCATTTTATCTGGAATGGTATTCAGGCTTATCAGGATTTTTGGAATCGAACCGAATTCAAATTATCAATCCAACCGCCATCACCTTCAAATCTCGTTATTCCGCAACATGACTATTCTACGGGTACGCGACTGATCTCAATTTCTGGACGAAAACCAACCGAATCTATGGCAGAACATTTTTTATCTTTATACACGGATTATATCGTTCGAACGGAAAATAAATATCCAGGTCTTAAAAACTGAGTCTATGGCAGAACATTTTTTATCTTTATACACGGATTATATTGTTCGAACGGAAAAAAAATATCCAGGTCTTAAAAATATGTCTGACTGGGAAGTGATCTTCACCGCAACGCTGCAAGCAGTTAAAGTGAAACGCGGTAAGAAAATATTAAACCAACTCAAAATGGATTTGAACCAACGAACTCTACGAATGAAATTCGAATCGATGGGATGCACAGTGGATCGAATTGACCGGTTTTTAGATGATATTGAAAAATTTGGCGTTTTGACAAAACCGGTGGTTTTTGCATCCCTACGCTTTGAACGTTGGTTGGACCTGAACCCTCAAGCAACCTTGAAAGCTCGGGCATCCATTCTACAGGAATTATATCAAGATTATGATTTGGATTCCCTCATGGAAGAATACCCGGAGACTCGTGTGCGATTTTTTATGATGACCTGTTTTAAGGAAGACAATCCGAATCTGCTAAATGAATTTCAATCCATAATCCTGAGCATGAGAGATGGTTTGTTAAGTCCTTGGAATCTTCAGGAGCGGATTACTCAAATTCAAACCAATATAATATTAAGCGAAGAAGAAAAATTTTATCTGGCTCGAATGCTATTTCCCCATGTTGATGCTGCGGATTATGTTGAATTGGTGACAACAACACATGGTGAGGATAATCGATTAAATTTGGTTTTTCAAACCGAAGGCATGGATGGTCAGATCTATCAAATTCGTCCACCCTTTTTGCCAAAGGAAATTGGCCAATTTCATTCTTTATTATCAGAATCATCCTTGTCAGGGACCTTTACGGCGCAACACGATTTTCTCCTTTTATTTAATTCCCGCAATCGAATGGTTGGTGGGTTGTATTGGAAAAATTTGGAAAATAATCGAATTCACTTAGAATGGGTTGCTATTCGGGAAAAATACCGAAATATTTCTTTAAGTAATCGATTGATGGACGATTTTTACAAACGAATGAAGCACCGAGGTGTTGACATAATTACGGTTGGATTCTATGTTGAAAAATTCTTCTTTCGCCAAGGGTTTGAAATCAATAAACAATATGGCGGATTAGTTAAACGACTGAAATAGAAGACCCCGAAAGCACTAGGGATTTTCAACCCGCATATATTCAATGCTAAATATTAATAGAGCATTAAATAAATAATGACGCCCGATATCGATACATAAAGCCAAATTGGCAATGTGATCTTTGCGATTTTTCTATGTTGCTTTAACTCGCTAGTCCATCCCCTAAATAACGTAAATAATGCAAGAGGAATAATGATAACGGCCAATAAAATATGAGTTATTAAGATAAAATAATAAAGGGTTGTAAAATCACCCATGTACAGTTTCGGACCGCTTTTAAACCAGTGATAAATCACATAAGTCACTAAAAAAAGGCATGACATTCCGAAAGCCGAGAGCATCACACTCCGATGTTGTTCTCTCTTTTTTTGCTTTATCAGGATGAATCCTAAAATCAACAAAATTGTAGTGGTTCCATTAAGCGCGGCATTCACCAGCGGCAATATTGATACATCAAGCGCACCTTCAATTCCTTCCGGCCTTGGCCCTAAAATCAAAAAAGCCACTATTAAACTAATTATCCCAGATAAAATATAGATAATCTTTGTCCAGAATAAATTGTTTAGCATATTAAGTCAATTTATCTAAAATAATGATCAGGAAAAGGGCTGGCAAATAAATCACTGAAGATTTCAAAAGTAGCTTTGCATTATGCAAAGAATAATTTTTTACTAACGGGAATCCGGATACAAAATACCCAATGCCTAATATGAGTGCACCCCAGAAATAGGTCATACCCAATAAGCCAATGTAAGAGGGCATTAGTGATACAGGGATCAATAAAAGTGAGTGCCAAATGATCTGACGATTAGTTCGCTTTCCATCGGTTTCAAGGACAGGTAACATTTTCAGGTTCGCTCTTTCATAATCTTCTTTGCACATGAAAGCGATGGCATAAAAATGGGGATGCTGCCAGAAAAACATAATGGCAAACAAAATCCATGCTTCTGGATCCAAAGTTCCGGTGGATGCTACCCAGCCTCCCAAGGGTGGAATGGAACCGGGAATGGCTCCAATGGATGTATTGAGCCAAGTTATTTTTTTCATTGGTGTATAAACGAATAAATAAAGTAATGCGGTAGAGATGGCAAGGATCGCTGTTAATTGATTGATCAGGAAAAAAAGTATAACCACACCCAATAGAATAATCATAATGCCAAACGTCATGGCATAGTTAGGCGAGATCATTCCCGTTTGGATAGGGCGGGAACTTGTCCTGTTCATTCGTTGGTCCGATTCCTGTTCTGCATAATGATTTAATGCACCAGCACCAGAAGAGACCAACCCAGAGCCAATCAATGTTATAAATAATTTGGACCAATTATCTATTCCATCAGCACCAAGATAATATCCCAATGCTGTTGAAATCAGAATCAAAAAAGTTATATTGGGTTTGGTTAGCTCAAAATAAGCTGCAGACAATGAATTCGCTTTTGGTGGGATTCTTTTCATTTAAGATTGTATTTCATTTACAATTTTATTCAGGTCTTTTCGAAGAACAGACATACTGGCTTTATCTGTTCCATCATAATATTTTCGAATTTGTCCATCCTGATCTATCAATACAAATTTAATAGCGTGCCCCCGTGGTAATTCATCGGCATACAGCATAAATCCATTTTTTTTCAAGTCCTTTATGGACTCAATATCAGATGTTAGAAATTGCCAGCGATTATCTTTCACGCCATTTGCCTTTGCATATTCTTTTAAAGTACTCGCATTATCAATTTTTGGATCAACAGTTACAGAGACAAACTGCACTTCTGGTACATTCTCATAATCTTCATAAAGATGCGTCATGTTATTGGTCATAATTGGACACGGTCCGGCACAGCTTGTAAAAATAAAATCTAATACCGTGGCTTTTTTATGAAAACTTTTTTCGGTGAATGATAAACTATCCTGTGTAATAAATGAAAAAGCCGGTACTTTATTAATGACAGTTAATTTATACGATGAATTCGCTTTTTGGATTACCCAGGATGCACCTGCACCTAAAAGTATGATACAGATTATTATTAGGAAAATATTTTTATTCATAAGCCAATTGAGATTGATTCCAGGCTGTGTATTGGACTAACCTGCTGAAAAATATAAAAAATGTCAAAATGTATTCATAAACAGACGGCAAAATTAGAGACATTTTTAGTGGATCGAGTAAAACTTTTTCACTTCAAATGGACAAACATAATATTAAGTTTCGGGCTAGATTCAGGACAAATTTTTACAGTTTATGCTAAAACAACAACCAAAGACTTTTATTAATGATTCTAAATAGGATTGATCTGGGTACAGCCTGTACAGTTCGCAATAGCGGTGAAACCGGTATCCTGAAGAAGATCTATTTCTACCCCACTAAATATGAAATAGAATTTTCAGA
>Ga0208641_1000957_pt1 | contig 15503 bp, 21 predicted proteins | sample ETN02SmetaG_2_FD_185789 | JGI IMG/M metagenome (GOLD analysis project Ga0208641, IMG submission 185789) | Marine microbial and viral communities from oxygen minimum zone, Eastern Pacific Ocean - ETNP2014F10-02SV253 (SPAdes) (version 2) | ecosystem: Environmental > Aquatic > Marine > Oceanic ... | reverse complement strand
TATTAATAATATATTTTTTTATTAGTGGTCCTAATGGTGGGTGGACAGAAACAGATAGAACTTTTTACCAAACTAAACAACAATGTATAGAATATAAAGATTTTTTCAATGACCTTCCTAAACCTGGAACACTAATGGCTAGATGTAAAAGAGTTGATTCCGTAAGCAAGTAGAACACCACGTGGCTTCGTTGACAAATTTGTCAAATCTGTTATAATTATTATATGGCCGTATATAAAGGTGAAAAAATTGATGTATTAGATTACATCAAAGAAATACATACAAAAATTGCAGAAAGTACCGACTACAAACAAATTCTGGTCGACGCAAAAGCTAAATTAAAAAAAGATCTTGCAAAAGGATACCAATGGGGCAAAATTGAGCAAGTACCTATTAAAAAATTAAAACTAGATTATCAAGTACAAAGAGATTTTGTTTTAAAACACGCATTCAAAACTATAATTGCTAACTTTGATCCTAGAATAGTTACATCTCCTGTTTGTGTTAAAAGTTCAAAAGAAGATGAATATCATGTGGTGGACGGACAACACGGTCCAACTATTAGTAGAATTATGGTTGCCGTATTAAATGCCGAAGACTATATTCCCTGTTGGGTTATACACGAAGACGATCCTGCATTTAAAGGCAAATTGTTTATTGTATTGAATAAGACAGGAAAATTAGGTGCAAGTTATTATGACACTTTAAAAGTTGAAGTAAAACATTACGACAATGCCTTAGAGGTTCTTAAAAAAGATCCAAACGATATAAATGCCCGTGATACAATTTCGGATCCAACATATATTAATGCTAGTGAAACAGTCAAAGTTTTTGCAGATGTTAATATCGATTTAGAACCAACTAGTACACGAGGAACTACCACTAGTGGTGGTAATGATTTTTATTTTAGTCATATACAATATGCCAGAGAAAATACAGCACTTATAAAACGAGATGCAATGAAAAAAATATTAGAAGCATACAAAAAAGTATGGTGCACTCCTGGTAGTGACCCAAAAGTTGATAATGGATTATTTTCTGGTATGGTTTATTTGTATTCAGATGCTGATAGAAAAGATTGTAAACTTCCAGATGATTGGATTGAACAAGTTTATCAAGTGTTAAAAGATAATCTAGGAGCAAGTGCAGAACATATACACAATGCCTGTATTAAAGCACAATGTAAAGAAGTAACTCGTACATGGAGTACAAAAACACAATGTCCTACAGCAATAAGAGATATTTTTGTAAGATGTGCTGATCCAAAACTATTACAAAAAATAAATTTACCGTATGATAAAAACTTAAATTTGAAAATAGTTGGCGAAGATGCTGATTTAGTTGAAGGATTTAATTTCAAAAAGATTGCATAATGTTACCTACAAATTTTTACGAAAAAGCAAAGCAAGTTTTCTTTAATAAAGGTAGAGCAAATCAGTCTGATATAGATACTAGAATTCAAGCATTTAAACAAGTTATTGATAACATTAAAGAAGAACGTTTAGATGAGAATATTGATCTTAAAAAAGATATAGCATTAAGTGACATACAAAATAAATGTCTTAGACTAGCAACTAATTTATATATTAGAAAAATTAATGCTACTAAAGGTGCACAATATTATGAACAAGGAATAGACGAAGCAGACGGTAAAATTTTTGAACACGTTATTCCTTTAGAAAATCATTTAATTCCATTATATATGAAAAGTATTATTACTTTTGATCAATTAATTAGATTCCCTACCTGTAGACTTTCTAAAAAAAGTGACAACTTATTAACTGGAAAACTAAAAGATGAGAACACTGATTTAGAACATCCATTTCAAAGATACCGAACTGCAGGTATAAAAACAAATTTTTATAAAATTAACGGTGACTTAATAGATCCTGCCACTTATACACTAGATGAACATTACAAATATTTTATCAATGATTAATAAACTTTCAGCAATATTGTTCTACATAGTTTGGACACCAATATGTATATTACCAATTGGCGGAGTAATGCTTTGGGCAATATTATATACATGGTACGGATATGCTATAGGCTTTATTAAAAAATTATGGAAAATTATAAACAACAAATAGAAAACATGATTGAAACATGTAATCTTCATGCTACCAGTTACCATGGTGGCAAAAAAATTAATTTAAAAATACAAGAAGCTATGAGAACAATACCAAGACATAATTTTGTAAAACATTTTCCGTATCAAGATAAACCTATACCAATTGGACATGGTCAAACAATTTCACAACCTTTTATTGTAGCATATATGACAGATATGCTTGATATAGATCCTTCACATAAAGTATTAGAAATTGGCACAGGTTCAGGATACCAAGCGGCAATACTATCTGAAGTTGCTTCAAAAGTTTATACAGTTGAAAGAATTAAAAAATTAGCGGAACAATCAAAAATACCTCTTGAACATTATAGTAATGTACATATGAAAGTTGGCAACGGATATAAAGGATGGGAAGAACACGCACCTTATGATAGAATTATTGTAACAGCCATGCCAGATTATATTCCAAGGTCATTAGTTAATCAATTAAAAGATGGTGGCAAAATGATTATTCCTGTTCAAGGTATACTAGTTTTAGTTACTAAAACAGGCGAAACATACACTAAAAAAGAATTAATAGGAGTACGTTTTGTTCCACTGGTAAATGAAGTTTGATTGTTTTTATAAAGTTACTGTAACCACGTGTGTTCCAGAATCTATAAACTTCTTTGAAGATGAAGAAATATATCATTGGGGATATTATCCATATAGTTTGGTAATCAAAGAAATAAAAGAACTTTACAAAGAGGGTGCTGATGCTGTAGAATTAGAAATGATAACACAAGACGAGTTTGACAAAATTATAAAACCATATACACCATGAAAGAATTTAAATTAAACATTAAAGTAGGCGACGAAGTAGAAGTAGGACGATTTCGTAATGTAATTGCAAAAGTAAAAGCAATCGAAATAGACAAACATGGGCAACCTGTTATTATAACAAATAAAGGTGCAAAGAAATTATTAAGTTGTCGTTTGGTAAAATTACATAAAACATCAAAACAAACACTAATGGAAAAAAAAGGAAGAAATCCATACCAAATAGGTTCAGATGCTAGAAAATGGAACCTTAAATAATGACTTTTTCTGAAGGTATTGCTTTAGGACTTATTGGCTGTATTCTTACCGTTGCAGGATTCTTTATAGCATTTACACTTGTAACAAAGGGAGAAAAAACCAAAGAAGATCAGATTAAAGAAGAGAAAAGACTCAGTAAAATCTTTCCAGATTTCAACAAGAAATAGCCTGGTTGACATTCTTTCCAAAATAATATATAATGGTAACTATGCAAAAGCGAGCATCGGGTTCACAAGTGCGTAGAAACTCATTTGTCAACTTCAACCATATCACCCCCTTTAGGGTATATATTTTAGAAGCAGAAAGGCTGGTGACAGGCTTACTGCGAGACTGCGTAAGAACTTGTTCCCGATGTTAGGCTTTTAGTATGAGAAAAAAATCACAAGAGTTATTAGATAATTTAAACAAAATTACTGCTAAACCAAAAATGACATTTGAAAAAAATGTTGAATCTTATACTAATAGACATTATCCTAGCACTATACACAAATTACCAACAAGTTATGACAAAGCAAAACGTTATAAAGACGAAGAAGGTGAAGAATATATTAAAATTGATAGAGTATATGGAGGACTATACGAGTGCCAACTTAGACAAAAAGATGGTACAATATATAAAGGTAAACTCTATAATAAAAAAAGATTAATTAAAAATGAGGTAGATGGTAAAAACTTTTATTCACAATGTCATATGACGTCTAATGGACGTTGGTTTGATAATTGTGGATTACCAATTGAACCACCAAAACAAGTAGACATCGAACCTGAAGCAAAACCAGATGAAGACGACATTAAAGAACAAAAAAGAATAGCACGTGAAAGAGAACAACGAATAATAGCAGGATTAAAATGAGTTGTTTGTCTTTACTTTTTGCCTTATCAATGCACATTGGATTAGAAGGAAATTATAATAACTACCATCCACACGCACGATGTCAAAAAGATGCTTTAATATCAGGAGTTTATTATAATAGTGAAGATAATGTATCTGCTTACATTGGTCTTGAACATAACGGATTTGAAGTTGGATTAGTTACTGGTTACAGCGAAGATGTAGTTCCTATGTTTAGATATAAAAAGAATAATTGGTTTATTGCTCCTGGATATGAAATTGACGGGACTCATGGAATTGTAATTGGATGGGAGTTTAAGTTAAAATGAATTCATTAGCAAAACTTTTTGAACCCAGCAAAGACCGTTTAATTGGTAATGCTAAACGTATGATGGATACAGCAACTGATCCATGGTTTCAGCAATATTGGACAAAAGTTTATATTCATTTGTTAAAACAATACAAAAAACTCAACTAAATAGGTTTAACAACGCCACTTTCGAGTGACGCCGGAATAAACAGGACGCTTGAGTTTTAACTCTTTACTGCCAATCAGAACGCCCTTCCGTGTGATACCAAGTATCTAGTTTTCAAAAAAATAAATGTAAGGTGTTTTAACAATGTTGTTGCAAATCCTATCATACATTGTTAAAATATCAAGAGCAAATAAAACAAAAAAGGGAAAAGTTAAAATGAAGTTAAAAATTTTATCAATTATTTTGGCGTTTATGCTGTCAATATCAGCGAATGCCGGTGAAAAAATAACAATGATTCTTGCAGGGTCTCCGGGCGGTACTTTCAATGCTTTTAATGCCGAGTTGATCAAAGATCTCGAAGAAGCAGGATACGATGTGGATGCACAGCCAGGTGAAAGTATGGTAAAGGGAGGACAGATTTATTCAGGCCTTGACAAGGAAAACGTGTTTGTTTTTCTACCATCAAGCCAGTTGAACGCAGAGGACGATCTTGTAGACAGAGAACACACAGTGAACACCACAGCACAACATAATTTTATGTTTGGAGTTGTTAATTACAAATCACTTTGTGTCAAATCAGGCACAGACCTCAACGCAGTTTTTAATACAGGTAATGCACTCAAAATCGGAATGAATGAGGGCGAGAGAATCAACGACAAGTATGTTGAAAGATGGAACAAGGTAACAGAATCAAAAAATATTATGGTTCCTTATAACTCGAGCGGTAAGCAGATAAAAGGACTTATTACAGGCGACATAGATGTTACACTGGTGAACGAGGCAAAAGCCTTGAGGTTTAGTAAAGAAGGAATTGTCACATGCAATTACACAACCAACCCCAACGGTGGAAATGGATTTGATCCGTTGATTGCAAAGATCAATGACAGTTGGTTTGGTTGGCACTACGAATATTTGTTATTGGGGCATTTGAAAAATAGTGATGAAGAATTTAGCCAAAGGTTCCACAAGGTGGTGACTGCTATCATAAATGATCCAACAAGTAATGCAGGTAAAAAGATAGCAAAAAATGGATGGTTCGCACAAGACCTATCGCAGGAAGACTTGGAGAAAAAGTACAAAGAAGTTTACGACGCGACATCTAAATTATTGAAGTAAACCCAATCACATGGAACTAGATTATACTTTTATAGTGATTGGTTCTTTGGCAGGAGTCATTGGAGGCATGATGCCAGGCGTAGGCATGACTGTGATGATGATTTCCGCCTACCCTTTACTTGTTTCTTTACAAGTCGAACAAATATTCCAACTATACATCAGTGCCATACTTGTAAGCCAGTTTGCAGGCAGTATAGTGGCCACTTATTTTGCTATACCAGGAGAAATGAGCAGTGTCCCTGCAATAATAGAAGGACACGGCATGGCCAAGCAAGGTAAAGCCAACCAGGCAATTTTTGTGTCTGCTTTTGGAAGTTTCGTGGGCGGCATTGTCACCTTGCTTATCTTGTTGTGTTTCGGTGGATTTCTGCTTAAAGCATTCACACACTTCAATACAGTCTTTAATGTATTTCTAGTTAGCCTAGTATTTGTCTTCCTGTTCTTGTTGCCAACTAAAAATTGGATAGAGAAATTTTGTTTCCCGTTGGCAGGAATTGTGCTTGGCCTGATAGGGACGACACCGCATGATAATCACGATTCGTGGCTTACATTTGGAATAAGAGATCTAGAAGCAGGTATACCATTAATGGGATTAATGATTGGACTCTACTCACTACCATTACTCACAACACTACATAAAAATAGGATAAAAGAAACTATAAAAATTACCGCCTTTAGATTCGATCAAATTAATATTAAACTTTATCAGTTTGGTTTGAGTATTTTTTATGCCGTATATGGATTCTTACTAGCCTTCGTGCCTGGGGTTGGATTGGACGTAGTCAGTAATACCGCTCACAAGATGCAAGAGACATTCAACAACAAATTTAAATTGCCCGACAAGATGGAAAATAATCTTTTGGCGGCTGAGACAGCAAATAATTCCGGAGCATTAAGTATCATGTTGCCTTTACTTGCTTTTGGTTTGCCAACAAACACAAGTCAGGCTATTCTTAATAACATATTAACGGATAAAAATTACCTGTTCGGGGTGTTGAGTTTCAACCAATCTTTCATAGACATGCTACTAGGGATAATTGTGATAACAAGTTTTCTTGGTTTTATACTGGCCGGTCCTTTAGCATCACTGCTTTGTTTGCTCTATAGGAAGACAGAAAAATTTATCTACCTAGCACTTGGGATTATCCTAGTACTTGTAACTTTGTACTCCGGACATAATAGCCTTAATCTTACTGTGTACCTATCTACTCTGATCATTACTTTTATCATAGGCATGTATCTTAGGGATTATAATGTTTTACGAATCATATACTTTTTCATGGTCACACCGTTCTTTGTAGAAAATTGGTTGAGGTTAGCATTCATGCTTGATATACTATGATTGAATACATCAGACAATATAATTCACCCATAATAATAGATCAAAAACTTGGTCAAGGTGATGTTGAATATCCTAGATGGGAGGTAGATGGAGAAACTTATTGGTCTAAGTATGATGCCGTGAAAGCCTGCGTTAGAACAGGATGGGAATGGCCAGGATTCAAACTGTTTGATAAAGATCAATTCGAAAGACCTGAAATAAATTTTCAACAGGCATGTTTCAAACAGTGTGAAATCATCTCAGACACCAGTAAAAAAGTAAGACACTTCTATTCCGGAGGACAGGATTCTCATCATGTACTCGAATGTTTCCTTGCATCAAAATGCAGGGTGGATGAAATAGTGTCGTATCGAAGATTTCCTGGGTCATATGAAAATGTCAATGAGTATGATAGATTCAATGTTGCAGATAGATTAATTCACTTGCTGAGAAAATATGATGCCAAGATCCCTGTCAAAGTATACGACCTGATGCCAGAACATTTTGAGTTCTTCAGTAATAACTTAGAAGAGAGATATTTCCCATACACTGGTATAAGATTTGTCGCTCACTGTGTTCAACCATTAGCAGAATTCTATCCAGAGTTATTGGATAATGAATGTACAAATGTGATATCAAATGCATTTCCAACAGTAGATATAGATAATGGAACGTTTCATTATATCGATGGTAACTTTAATACACAATGTATGGATCCATACGTGTGTCATTTTTTTGCAGATTCAAGAAACACAGACCTAGTCGCTAGTATGGCTTACCATCTATACGATAACAATATAAAAGGGGAATATGCCTGTTCCGCGAAATATGAAAGTAAGCGTAGTTTGAAGTTTTACACCGACGGATCACCATTACATGATTGTTCAGTTGGCGATATCAGTACTTTTCTGATGCACGACGAAAGAGAGTGGATATGGGACATGAAAGACATGCGTTATCATGCAAACATGATCACTAGTGAAATAGGCAGGCAGAGTCTCAAAAAATTTATAAGTTTTTATCAAGAAACACAAACCAAATATCAAAAATTTTTTGAAAATGATAGTATATGGAACGATTGGATTGGTTCTGTGACTAAAAAATACAAACTTGTTGACATATAAAGTCAATAAAATAGCAGGTTTTTCAGCTGGTTGACGGAAATACCATTACCTGTTATAATAACGGTATATGAAGGAGAACAATTATGTATAAATGTTCAGCGAAAGCTCAATTAGTTTTGGATCAAGTTAGACACAGATGTCAAGCAGATACACAAACTAATAATAAGTGGACTGGAAGATCTGGAAACTATATGTATATCATGGGCAGAGAGAATGCTGATGGTAAAGCAACAGGAGTTGTTCATAAGTTTCAAGAAGATAGTTCTCATAAACTTTGTGGGTCTTTTAAAATAATGTCTGATGGTATTATAACAAGATTTACTGGTTTATCAAAAGCAGATTGGAACGATGCAATGAAGACTGCAGAAACAGAATATAAAGCAAAATACTCTGAGCCTGCAACTACTCCTGCAGAAGATCCGGCTGACAGCAAAATGGCTGTATAAATTAAAACAGGTATTTGGATTCGCTTATGAACGCCAAATAGGCTTAAATTACTGCGGTCCAAATACCTTTTTAAAATGGCTAAACACATCAAGCACAAAATTAAAAATTCTAAAAGAAATAGAGAAGCACTAGCCAAATATAAAATTTGGTTGGAATCCCAAGGATTAGATGAAAAAACTCTTAAGAAAAGATTAAAGAATTGGCCTGGATATCCTATTCCAGATTATTCTGCAGATCCAAACTATCCAAAATGTTCAGATAAAATTCCAGTAGGAACATCAAAGAAAAAAGAAGTACAACAATATTCAGGTGAAAGAAAACTGCTTGGTATAGCTACCATGCACAAATCAAATATGGTGCCAGTTTTTGATGAAGAAGATGCCAAAGATATTGCAAAGATGAGAAGATAAAATCTCGTTGGTAAAAAAATCTCAATAAAATCAACACTTCTAACAAGACCAACTAGGTTGACGTTTACCAAAGATATGTTATACTTGTAGTATTATGTTTAGATTAATAATATTAGTTGCAATTTTTCTAGCAGTCTATCCAATGATCGGAAATGGGTATGATCAATTTATGTCTGACTTTAATATACACGGAATCAGCGATTTTGTATCCAATATGTTCACTGGAATAGCAAATTTTATTGACAACTTTAACTCATAAGGGGAAAATAGATGAAACATCTAAGTAAAATATTCCTTGTATTATTTTTTGGTATATTATTAGCACAATGTTCGACGTATAAGATTAAATCTGATATGTCTAAGAACGGTGTTGTTAATAAAACGCCAGACTGGTATGTGGAATACAAACACGAAACTTGGACAAAGTATCAAGAGGCGGCAACTGCTGTATCTCCAGATATGGAATTAGCAGTTAAAAAAGCTATTTTACTTGCCAAGGCTAAACTTGTAGACAGAATTAATGGAGAAGTTAATAACAGAACTACTATTAATAAAAATGAAGCAGGTACAAACGAAAGTTTGACTGTGACAGCTGGTTCTCAAGATATTGTTGTTAATATAATCAGAGACACTCTTGCAAGAGGTTATGAAGTTACTAAACAAGAAATATTCATAACTGGACACAAATCTTATAGAGCATACATTATGATAGAACTTTCTAAAAAAGAAGTAGAAGCTATTATAGATGATATCAATAAGAGAAAAGTTGCAATGATTGACGTGAATGGTATTAACGATGCGGCTGACAAAGTATTAAACAAGTAGGGCGATATGAAAATTATCATTAAACTTATTGCCCTAGTTGTACTTACTATAATAATAGTACTAACTTATATAAACAAAGCGAATGCAGGTGGACCATGGCACGATCAATATTGCGATGTTGAAACAACAACAATAAGAGTTGTTGACCAATCTGGTAATGTAATAGAAGAAAGAACAGAAGAAAAAGTTACTTGCAATGACGGTGCAAAAGACTTTTTGCACGGATTTGGTATTGCCGACTCGTGTCAAATCTTTACTTGGAATATGCCTTTAGGTGAAGTTATAGTTGAACAACGAGCAATCGCTTGTCATAAAATGAATGGTGAATATGAAATTGTTAAAGGTTATCACAATACTAACTAGTCTGTTAATTACTACACCCGCAGTTGCAGGTAATACACCAAAAGATGAAATTGATGGAACTTTATTAAAGATGCCAACTCCAATATTTTTTGGAGATGATTTAAAATACAGTATGCCTGCTTTTTTATGGAGACAAACCCAATTTTTAAGATTTAGACTCAAAAAAGAAGAGAAAAAAATGCACAAGTCAGCGGTATTTTTTATGTTAGAAAATGTAGAAAACGGTAAAATTGTTAGTTGGTACAGTGATAAACGATTAGCAAATGGTAAAGTCAGAGTAATACATTCATATCCAATTAGTGGCGGATATTGCCGTACATACCAAGCATACATTAAATTAAACGGTACTGAACGACATATGACTAATAATGCCTGTAAATATATTGGTTCACCTAGTTGGTCATTTTACAAATAATCTTATTATAATAAACTAAATAGTCATATAAATAAGTTTAGAAGGAATTTAATATATGGCAACAGTTGAACCAAAATCTACAGGAGTATCACCAGACACACCGCAAGGTGCATATTTTACAGTATCTATAGCTCAAGCAGGATTTCTTGACACAGAAACAGTAAACGGTGGAAGGGTATCTCCATGTATAGCTAACGATTTCACTACAAAACCTACAACAAAAGCACAATCTTTATTAGTATCAAGAGGATTTCTAAGATGGAAAAATATGATTGCTGTTCTTCAAGTTAGATCAAACGTTAGAGTAGTGAATATAGTAACAACTTATGCCAGCGATGCAGGTGACACTCCAATTGGAACACTAGCATTTGGTTTGGTTTATGAAAATCCTGATTGGGTTCCAACAACAGGAACAGCACTTGACGGATCTACAACTACTACAACTAAAGCATTGTATATACAAGATAAAATTTCAGAGGCACTTAACGCAACTTGGACAGAAAATATGAGTGTTTATGATCCAACAACTGTAAGTGGTACGGCTCTTGCAAACTTAACGAAAACAGAAGAAGTTGAAGCAGGTCCAGTACTATTGTTATCAAAGGGTGAAATAGTTGAAGCAGTTACAGTTACAGCAGTTTCAGGTTTTGACGCTAATACTTCTGGACAAAGAGCATCTGATACATCATTAACTTACTCTGCAGAGTAATCAAGTTTACCAAATAATCAATAGCATATTAGTTTAAATAGTGTTATATTAAATAATATCAATATGTTTATCGCATTTCTAACACTACTATCAGCATTATCTATATCGGGTGTAGCAATATTCTACTCGGTAATAGGACTTGCAACTATATTTCCAGGAGCATTTTGGCCTGTAATTATAATGGGTTCTGTATTAGAAGTAGGTAAGTTAATCACAGCCTCATGGCTATATCGGCACTGGAAACAGACCCGCTTTCTATTAAAAACATATCTTACAATCTCGGTTATAGTTTTAAGTTTAATAACATCCATGGGTATATTTGGATTCTTATCTAAAGCCCATTTAGAACAAAATCTAGCATCTGAAAATCTCACACAAAGAATTGAAGTTATTAATAGTAAAATTGTTAGCCAACAAACTTATATTAAAAGACAAAATGCAATTATTGAAAGAGCAGAAAAAAGCCTTACAAGAACAGTTGGTACTAATGACGAAGCAATTGCAATTGAAAGACAAAATTTAGAAGATGCACAAAATAAATTAAAAGAAGCAATTAACATTGAAAAACAAAGTTTGGCAGATGCTGAAAGCAAGTTTAAAACACTACTTACAGTCGAGACCAATACAATTGAAAGTTTAAATGATAGATTAAAAATATTAGATGCAGATGTAACTGCTATATTAACTCAAAAAAATAAAGCATTCTTTAATGAAGAGAAGGCGGCGGCTGATTTAAAAGCATCACAGAAAGAAGAACGTGAATTAATTGATCTTAAAATTAATGAAGCACAAAACAGAATATCCATACTTAAAGATGATTATGCAACTGATACTGCCGTTATACAAAAAAGAATAGAGAAATTAAGAGAAGCAATTACAACTGAAACTGCTGTCATACAAGCAAGAATTGAGAAGTTAAGAGAAGGTAGTGTTGATGACAAATCAGTCATTTACATACAAATAGAAGTAGCAGAAGACAATATATTAAAAGCACAAAACGGTATAGACGATTTAATTATTGACAGGGAACCACTTGAATCTGAAATGATTAAACTAGAGGCAGAAGTAGGTCCTATAAAATACATTGCCGCACTTGTTGTTGATTGGGGAGTTACAAATGAAGTTGAATTAAATGAAGCAGTAAGATGGGTTATCTTGCTTATAATTGTAGTATTTGATCCACTTGCAGTTGCATTATTATTAGCGGCCAACCAAAGTTTAATGAGAAGATTTCCGGTTGAGCCACCACCACCGCCACCAGAAATAGCCGATTTAGAAAAACCAGATCCATATGAACCACCTCTTGCACCTACACAAAATGATATGGCTGAAAAAGCAAAAGCTCTTGCTGAACAAGAAAAAGCAGAAAAAATACAAAAAGATTGGGAAGTAAAACTTTACGAATTTAATAAAGAACGATTAGCAAAACGAGACAAAGAATTAGAAGAACAAAAAAAAGTTGAAGAAACTATTCCACATATAGATCTTATAGGTCAAAAAAAAACTGAAGAAAAAGAAATAGTAGTAGATAAAGACGATGGCTGGGAAGATGAAGTCGAATACGATATAGAAACTAAAACTAAATCAAATAATGAAGAACAAAAAGCTAGAGAACAAGAAGAGAAAGAAAAGCAACTAGAAGAATTTAAAAAAAGAGAACAAGAAGAGAAAGAAAATTTAGAAAGAATAGCAAGAGAAGCTAAAGAAGAAGAAGAAGCTAAAGTAACAACAGTAGAAGAGGCATTAAAAATGCCAGAGTCAGAGAGTGTTGAAACACCAATTGAAGAACCCGAAAGAACACGACCCAACTTTACAGAAGTAATTGAACCCACAGAACCTGAAGGTGATGGAACATTTAAAACAGGAACGTTAGGTCCAAAAATTAAGAAGAGTAAGGTAATTAACCCAAAAACAATGACCGATTTTGAAAGAACCGGTATGTTAAACAAGTTCCACCAAGAGCATGGCAAGTATGAAGATATTAGTGATGAAGCCCTTAAAAAAGAAAGAGATGATGCTAATAAAGCACAATTCCTAGCTGACGTTGCATTAACAGAAGAAGAAGCACGTAACCATCCACCGATGACAGAGTCACGTATGGCATATTTTCAAGATCATATTGATGATGTATTAAGAGGCAATTCAACATTTGAAAACATTCCACCTGATATAGCAAAAACTGTTGCATTATTAATGACTGATGAATATCCAAATCCAGAGATTATTACTAAAGGTTCAGCTTTAAAACCAGAAGGCGATAAAAATGTAGAAACAATTACCCAGGATGCCTTAAAAGAAAAATTCATGGAACAACCAGAAACTGAAGAAAGACCAATTACCGATAAAGAACTTGACGACTTATTAGAAGGGTTTCCTGAACGTCCAAAAACAGAAGAAGAAGACTATGTACAAAACGAAGAACAAACTGATGAAACACTTTGGCAAAAAACTAAAGAATTAGATATACCAGAACCTGAAAAGAATGAAATACAATTACCAGAATTGGAAAGTACAACTGAAGATATACCTGTATTAGTTGATAAAGTTAAAATAGAAAATGTTATTCCAGTAGACAAGTTTACCAGATACAAAAAGAGACTTGCAACTGATGAAGAATACCACCAAAGAATAGAACAACGCATTAATAATTTAATAACTAAATTAGAAGCAGGTGAAGTCAAACTAAATGACTTGACTAATGCAGATCAAAAAGCTATACTAGATATATTGAATCAATAATGGAACAAAAAAACGTAAAAGCAAAAAAAGAAAAATCAGTAATAGGTCCAAAGCTAGAAGAACGGAAAAAGCAAGGTACTATTACACTTGTTACTCCACCTTCTTTTTTTCAAAATCAAAATAGAAGTTTTTGTTTAATTAATCTTAGCAAAAAAGATAAAGATAACTTTGCAGATGCAGTAAACAAATGGTTTCCTAAAAATGACTTAACAATATACCTTTGGGATGATAATAACTTTTCAGCATTAGATCCATTTGGCCAAGACAGCGACCCTGAATATGAACAATACTTAGAAAATTGGAAACCAAACAAAGGGGGTAGAGACTATACTTGGTTATTAAATGCCTGTAGAGCGGCCTCAACTATTGTAATGAATATGGATTATTCATCTAATCAATTAAAAGTTTGGTCAGGCTATATTCTTACAATGTCAAAAACTTGGTTTATTAATTCTAATCACGACGATGCATCAGCATTTGGAGTTCTTAATAGAAATATATTTGCAGGAATGCATGAACTATTTCCTAAGATTAAAAAATTAAAAGATAGTCAATAAAATGGGAGATGACAGTTTAGTCTGTTCCTTTTGCAGTAAATCTCGAAAAGACGTTACAAAAATGATTGTAGGTGCAACTAAAGTTGCTATCTGTAATGAGTGTGTAAAACTTTGCATTGAAATATTAGACGAAGACGTAAGTAAAACCAAAGCAGAACAATTTGCTAAAGGTGATAAAGATATTCTTAACCCTGTTAATATTAAAGAATATTTAGATCAATATATTATAGGACAAGATGCCGCAAAAACTGTATTGTCAGTAGCAGTATCTAACCACTATAAAAGAATTACAAATCCACCTAAAGATTTTGAGTTAGATAAATCAAATGTATTATTATTAGGAGCCACTGGTGCAGGTAAAACACTTATGGCTAGAACAATAGCACAATATTTAGATGTACCTGTTGCTATTGCAGATGCAACAACATTAACCGAGTCTGGCTACGTTGGTGAAGATGTAGAAAATGTAGTACAAAAATTATACGCAAATTCAAGTGGTGACATTCAAAAAACTGAACGTGGTATTATATTCATAGATGAAATAGATAAGATTACACGTAAAAGTGAGAATACTTCTATAACAAGAGATGTATCTGGAGAAGGTGTACAACAAGGATTACTTAAAATCGTAGAAGGAACTGAATGCAGAATTATGCCACAAGGAGGCAGAAAACATCCTGACCAACAAATGGTTACTATTAATACTAAAAATATATTGTTTATAGTAGGTGGGGCATTTACAGAATTAGAAAAACAAATACGAAACAGAAAATCAAGTGGTATTGGTTTTGGTTCTAAATTAAAAGACGATGATATTAAAAATTATCTTATTGACGTAAGACCCGAAGACTTAATAAAATATGGCCTAATTCCAGAATTTGTAGGAAGATTTTCAATGATTACTCATGTTGATGATTTAAGTGAATCACAATTAGTGCAAATACTTACAGAGCCTAAAAATGCTTTAATAAAACAAATGCAATATTTGTTTGGATTAGACGAGATTAAATTAGAATTTAGC
>Ga0208641_1000954_pt1 | contig 15560 bp, 13 predicted proteins | sample ETN02SmetaG_2_FD_185789 | JGI IMG/M metagenome (GOLD analysis project Ga0208641, IMG submission 185789) | Marine microbial and viral communities from oxygen minimum zone, Eastern Pacific Ocean - ETNP2014F10-02SV253 (SPAdes) (version 2) | ecosystem: Environmental > Aquatic > Marine > Oceanic ... | reverse complement strand
GTTGGACCCCAACGCTTAAAACGCAATGCTGTTTACCAATCTGGTCCAGGCCAACCTGAAAACCAGAGTTCTTGGTCAACGAATAGAATATTACACACGGCTGGAGTCCACCAATAAGGAAGCCTGGAAGATTATAAAGGATGGCGCTAAATCGGGCACAGTCGTTATTACAGATAATCAAGTTAGTGGCAAAGGCCGGGGAAATCGTCAATGGATAGCCTCTCCGGATAAAAGCCTAACCTTTTCTCTCCTTCTTTTTTCAGATTTAGATGCAAGTCTAACCGGTTGGCTTCCCATTCTATCTGGGGTAGCTGTCAAAATGGCATTGATGAAATTTAATATGCCCATTCAACTTAAATGGCCAAACGACCTTATTTTTAATAGGAAAAAGGTGGGTGGCATTCTCTGTGAGTCCAAAGTAAAAGGAAATGAATTAAAGCAAATTGTTATTGGTATTGGACTCAATGTTAATGAAACTATGGACGATTTTGATGACTCAATTCAATCCACAGCAACCTCACTCCATATCGCAATGAATAAATTTTATCAGCGGGAAAGGATACTTGCAGAAATATTGAATGCGTTAGAATCCCTTATTAAAGGAATGCCAAATAATTGTGATTTGATTCGATCTGAATGGGAATCTGCTTGTGGCCATATGAATGAACCAGTAGAATTCCATCATGGTGCCGGATTAGTAAATGGCGTATTTAAATCATTGGGGAATGCAGGGTCAGCCATTATAAATCACAATGGGAAAGAGTCTGAATATTATTCAGGGGAAATTTTCGAATCAATACCGATATAAGGGCGATACGTTTGTTTTGATTTCATAGCCAGGATATTTTTGTGCTAAATCTTCTTCTAAAGATTTGCAGCATTCCACAATTTTATCTTGACCCAACCCAATAATCATATTTATTCCAAATAAGATTACATGATGATTCTCAGTCTTAACAACACGAATATCATGAAAATCAATGATACGGTCATTATTGCGCCACTTGTCATTTAAATAATTTTTTATCTCATTCACCACAGGATCGTTGGGATGAACCGGATCCATATGAACTGTTGGCTCTACACCCAATGCTTGTTCCAAACAATTTTCCACTTTTTCAGAAATATCATGTGCTATTTCAGTGGTTTCATCTGCATCAATTTCCACATGAATACTCACAAACTTATCATGGCCATAGCTGTGAACTGTAATATCGTGGACGCCTAAAACACCATCTATGCTCATCACAATCTGCCGAATAGTTTCCACTTCTTCTGATGTGGGCGGCTTTCCGATAAGGTCATCTACGGCATCTCGAGCAATTTCAAATCCTGTGTAGATCAAAAATAATGCTACCCCCAACCCGGCCCAGCCATCAATAGTTGGATATCCAAATCTCCCTGCAATAAGTGCCGCAACGACTAATAGACTCGAAATCGCATCGGTTCTATGATGCCAAGCATCCGCATGAAGCGTGCCGGAAGCAATTCTGGCAGAAAGAAACTCTGCATATCGTGCTGTCATTTCTTTCAATAATATTGTAACGGATAATAAGATAATCATCCACCAACTTGCTTCAACCAGTTCAGGATGTTGAATTCGGTTTATAGCCACTTGAAGGAATTCAATACCAGCTACAACTAATAAAATGGCAATAATTAACGTGGCAATATATTCTGCACGGCCATGGCCATAGGGGTGTTCAACATCTGCGGGCTTTTCTGCTTGCTTGAATCCCCAGATCACAACCATGGACGAAACTACATCAGACAAGGTATGGACAGCATCCGCGATGACACTTACCGCTCCTACCATAATACCAATCGTTAATTTCAAAACAAAAAGAATCCCATTAACAAGTACAGAAACCCAACCCTGAAATATGCCGATTTTGGATCTGTAAACATGAGCTGACTCTTTTGTGTTCGGAACGTAATAGTTTGTTATTTTTTCAAACATTTAAGTTATCCAGTGGGCTTTTAATTCTATCAAAAGCAATTTTTGAAATATGAGTGTATATCTGTGTTGTTTCCAAGCGTTTATGACCAAGTAATTCCTGAATAAATCGTATATCTGTTCCATTTTCTAATAAATGAGTCGCAAAGCTATGGCGTAATGTATGGACTGTGGCATGTTTTCTAATAGAGCCAAATTATTAATAGTTTACTTCTTCTCTATTGCATTAATAGATAATAAAACTAGCTACAACAATGTATAAAAGTAATAGCGGTTTGGGTTTCACTCAAGCCGTTTTTGCGCTTAATTAAGTATATTGCTTCCCGAAAATTAGTAGCATTTTATCCGTTACTACTCTTATACTAGACCGTTGCCAGTAATTTGAACAGAGCGAACAGAAATGAAAAAATTGATCCTAATTATATTGATTCTTATTCCAATATTCAGTTTCGGACAGACTGAAAAAGAAACTTCTAAAAAAGTTTCGACTGAATTTGAGAAATATTACAACGCAAATGAATATCGAAAGATTTTTGACCTATTCTCGCCTGAAATGAAAAGCGCTTTACCAATCAAACAAACGATTGACTTTTTTAATGGCTTGAAAAGTCAAGCAGGAAAAATTGAAAAAAGAGAATTCACAAAATACGAAAACGGAACTTATGCTTCTTACAAAACAAATTTTGAACGAGCTCTTTTTTCTGTAAACATCTCACTTGACAAAAACGGAAAAATAAACGGTTTGTTTGTCAAACCTTTCAAAGTAAGTAATCTACCAAAACTTGAAAAAAATAAAACGAATTTGATTTTACCATTTAAAGAAGAATGGACAGTATTCTGGGGAGGAGACACTAAAGAACTGAATTATCACATAGAAAGCGAAGCTCAAAAGAACGCTTTTGACATTGTAATTACCGACAAAAACGGAAAGTCCTTTAAAACAGATGGAAAAACAAACGAAGATTATTATGCTTTTGGGAAAAAACTGATTGCACCTTGCGATGCAGAAGTTGTTCTTACTGTAGATGGAGTTAAAGACAATATTCCTGGAGAATTAAATCCAATTTACGTACCTGGGAATACAGTCATTTTAAAAACAGAAAATAATGAGTTTTTATTTTTCGCACATTTCAAACAAAATTCTATTGTTGTCAAGCAAGGACAGAAAGTAAAACAAGGTGAACTATTAGGACTTTGTGGAAATTCAGGGAACTCTTCAGAGGCTCATTTACATTTTCATATTCAAAATGTAGAAGACATGAACAAAGCTACTGGAGCGAAAAGTTATTTTTCCGAAATATTTGTGAATGGAGAATTAAAAAAAAGTCATTCGCCAATAAAGGGAGAGAAAGTAAAAAACAAATAAAAACTACTGGCAACAATGTGTATAGCTCATTGTGGCTGAATTCGAATACATCCGAATTCATTGCAATTTACTATCTTTAGGTTACGGCGGGAAATGGTCGCCCATTTTCCCGCAACGAAGCCATACACAAAAACGTTCGAATGCTTAATATATTACAATTAAGCCTCCTCTTTTTTTTATTTCAATCACTAAATTTTAACTTTTAAATTCATTTGTATACTTAGGCACAATGCATTTATAAAACCCACCCAATTGGGTAAAATCGGATTACAATGGAAAACATTAAACATATAAAAGTAGGAATAGATCCAAATGGAGCTAACCTCCCGTCAATAAAAGAACTCTTAGGAAAAACTGATTCTATCCAAACAGCAGAAAGAAATGCTGCTTCTGAAGGTAATTTTTATGAACCTTTAGGAGATAAAATAGGGCCAGGAATGAACTCTAGAGTTCAACGATTAAGAAAATTAAGTTTTGAAGCTGAGCCAAGCATTTCAATAGAAAGAGCATTACATCAAACTGCTTTTTATAAAGAACATTATGGGGAACACTCCATACCTGTTCTTAGGGCTTTAACATTTTTAGATCATTGCAAGAAAAAAACCTTGTATTTAGCAGATGATGAATTAATTGTAGGTGAAAGGGGGCCTATTCCAAAAGCTATTCCAACATTTCCGGAGCTAACCTGTCATAGCATTGACGACTTCCATATATTAAACACTAGAGATCAACAGCGTTACACAATTAGTCAAGAAGATATTGATACTTACGAAAGAGAAGTTATCCCTTATTGGGAAGGAAAAACTCAACGTGAACGAATTTTCAATCATGTACCTAAGGAATGGCAAAGAGCTTATGAAGCTGGCCTGTTTACTGAGTTTATGGAACAACGAGCTCCGGGACATACTGCTCTAGATGATAAAATCTATCAAAAAGGAATGCTTGATTTCAAAAAGGAAATTCAAGACCATTTGGATACATTAGATTATTTAACTGATGCTGAAGCCAACAACAAAGCAGAACAGCTAAAAGCAATGGATATTTCATGTGATGCTGCAATAGCTTTTGCAGAACGCCATGCTGATTTGGCTGAGGAGAAAGCAAAGGATGAGAAAGATCCTCAACGAAAAAAAGAACTGTTGAAAATTGCTGAAGTATGTCGTTGGGTTCCTGCTAACGCTCCAAGAACTTTTTATGAAGCTGTTCAGATGTATTGGTTTGTTCATTTAGGAACTATAACTGAATTGAATGGTTGGGACGCTATGAACCCAGGTCATTTTGATCAACACTTAACCCCTTTCTATGAAGAGGAAATAGCAAACGGAACTCTAACGAGAGAAGAAGCAAAGGAAATAATTTGCTGTATGTGGGTGAAAGTAAACAACCATACTGCTCCTCCAAAAGTTGGTATTACAGCTAGAGAAAGTGGAACATACAATGATTTCACAAACATTAATATTGGTGGTTTAAAATCTGATGGTTCAGATGGGGTTAGTGAAGTTTCATATATCTTATTGGAAGCAGTAGAAGAATTACACCTTCTACAACCAGGATCATCAGTACATATTAGCCACAAAACACCTGATAAATTTCTAAAAGCTGCATGTAAAGTAATCAGGCAAGGCCATGGCTATCCTTCCGTATTTAGTCCTGAAACTTACATTACTGAAATGATAAGTATGGGTAAGTCGTTAACAGATGCTCGAGAGGGTGGTTGTAGTGGTTGTATTGAAGTTGGAGCATTTGGCAAAGAAGCTTATGTATTAACTGGCTATTTAAATGTACCTAAGATTTTAGAAGTAACATTAAATAATGGTATTGACCCCGTAACTGGAAAAATTGCTGGTTGCGAATCTGGAGACCCAAAAACTTTTGAAACTTACCAAGATTTATATGATGCATTTCACAAACAAATGAATTACATCATCGATCAGAAAATCAGAGTTAGTAACTACATCGATACCATGTTTGCTAAATATTGTCCAGCTCCATTCCTATCTGTTGTCATTGAAGATTGTATTTCGACAGGAAAAGATTACTACAATGGAGGTCCTCGATATAATACAAATTACATTCAATGCACCGGTCTTGGAACTGTTACTGATAGTTTGTCGACTTTAAAACACCATGTTTTTGAAAATAAAACATTTGATTTAGATAGGGTTTTAACTGCTATTGCCAACAATTTTAAGGATGAAGAAATATTACGTCAGACAATCGTTAACAAAACACCTTTCTTTGGTAATGATGATGATTATGCTGATGATATTGCTTTAAAAGTTTACGATGACCTAATTAAAGCTATTGATGGCAAACCAAATATTAAAGGCGGTGAATATCATCTCAATATGTTATCAACTACTTGCCATGTTTATTTTGGAAAAGTAATGGGTGCTACTCCAAATGGACGTTTAGCAGGAAAATCAATTTCTGATGGAACTTCACCTTCACATGGTTGCGATACCAATGGACCATCGGCAGTAATTCGTTCTTTAACAAAATTAGATCATACACGTTCAGGAGGAACATTATTAAATCAACGATTCCTACCAAGCTTATTAAAAAGAGATGAAGACATTGCTAAGCTAGGTAAATTGATTAGAAGCTACTTTATACTTGGAGGACATCATATTCAATTTAACATTGTTGATACTGCAACTCTAAAAGCTGCTCAAGAAAATCCGGAAGATTATAAAGACTTATTAGTTAGAATGGCCGGCTACAGTGATTATTTTAATGACATGAATGCGGACCTTCAACAGGAGGTAATTGATCGAACTGAAAATGAATCATTTTAATTGAAATAGATTGTTATGGGGGAACCTACTTTCATTTTTGATATTAAAAAGTATGCAATCAATGATGGCCCAGGCATAAGAACAACTATTTTCCTAAAAGGTTGTTCCTTAAACTGCAAGTGGTGTCATAATCCAGAAAGCATTCCTACTCAACAACAAAAAATGTTTTCAGCAGATAAATGTATAGGAAGTAAGGAATGTATAAAACATTGTCCAAACGATGCTTTAACATTAACTCCAAAAGGGATAGTGACTAATATTGAGTTGTGTGCTTTATGTGGAAAGTGTGCTCAAGTATGTCCTACAAAAGCAATAGAGATGACTGGTGAAGTCATGTCCGTTGAAGAGGTTATGAAACAAATTAAACGAGATGTAGTTTTAATGGATAACTCCGAAGGAGGTGTAACCATCTCTGGAGGAGAACCATTATTACATCATCAATATTTAATCAAATTATTAGATGCATGTGGCGAAGAAGGTATCCACAGATGTGTAGACACTTCTGGTTTTGCTAACACCAATGTATTATTAGAAGTGGCATCTAAATCAGAACATTTTCTTTATGATTTAAAGATAATGGATGATGAAAAACACAAAGAATGGACAGGCGTTTCCAATAAAATAATACTCGAAAACCTTCAAATTCTATCAGGAACAGATCTTGCTATGAATATCAGAATTCCTTTAATAAAAGGAGTAAATGATGATGATAAAAACATACATGATTCTGCCAAATTTATTGCTGCTCTTAATGGTAACTCACCAACAGTTAACATCCTCCCATTTCATAATATCGCAGAAAAGAAATATGAAAAACTCGGGAAATATTACGAGAGAGGAACTATGGATGAACCTGATTTGACTAGACAAGAGGAGATTATTGAAATATTTAAATCTTATGGGTTAAATACTATAATTGGAGGATAGATAACATACGGAAGAGTTATTGGCTATTACGGACTAAATTGGACTATTGATTGTCAATGTGAGTATAAAATATAATTGATAAATCACTTTTATCATATAATATGAGTAAACACTTAATAAATGTAACTAATAAAATGAAAGAGTACATTTTTGAAAATAATATTTTACTACAGGTTTTTAGTTTTAATTTTGGAAGCCTACAGAGAACAATGTGTATAGTGCATTGTTTCCTATTATCAGCAACGACACCTGGAATTGGGCGATGCAGACATTCATCCCGTTATGAGCCTGCAGGCTGCCCTGGATTCAATATCAAAAGGTGAATAATCAAAATAAGTAAAGGAGAATAAAATGCCAATTACTACTATTAAAATTGTCCGAGGCGTTTTTACCGAGGAGCAGAAATCTGCAATGATACAAGAGGTTACTGAAGCTATGGTCAAAGTAACCGGCGAAGAAAAACGTGACGGCAATTGGGTTCTTATCGAAGAAACAAATCCTGGAGAATGGGCAATTGGAGGAAAACCCGTTGGTCTCCCTTGATTTCATAATGGTTTTAGAACATTAATGATGTAGGGGATAGGCATGCCTATCCCCTACTAATATTTACGAATCGTAGGCAGCCATCCCTGTTTCTTGCTGGCCAATAATCAAAGTATGCATCTCGTGGGTGCCTTCGTAAGTATAGACCGATTCAATATTGGCCATGTGCCGCATAATAGGATAATCTTCCGTCACTCCGTTGGCCCCTAACATTCCACGAGAAATCTTGGCAATATCTCTAGCCAATTCACAATTATTCCGTTTCGCCATGGATACTTGCTGAAAGGTCATTTTGCCTTCATCTTTGAGCCGTCCTAAGCGATAGACCAAAAGTTGTGCTTCTGTGATGCGAGTAACCATATCCGCTAATTTTTTCTGTGTAAGTTGATATCCACCGATAGACTTGGAAAATTGCTTCCGCTCTTTAGAATATTCCAGAGCTGTATTGTAGCAATCCACCGCACAGCCAACCATTCCCCAAGAAATGCCATAACGCGCTTGAGTCAAACAACCTAATGGGCCTTTTAGTCCTTCAATATTAGGGAGTCGTGCTGAATCAGGCACTTTTACATTCACCATTGAAAGTTCAGATGTAACGGATGCTCTTAAACTTAATTTTCCATGGATATCGCTAGATGTAAATCCATCCATTCCTTTTTCTAATAAAAATCCACGAACGAGTCCATCTTCATCTCTCGCCCAAACCACGGCTACATCAGCCAAAGATCCATTGGTGATCCACATTTTATTCCCATTGATAATCCAGCCATCACCGTCCCGTTTACATCGAGTCGCCATACCACCAGGATTTGAACCAAAATTTGGTTCGGTTAGTCCAAAACATCCAATTAGGGTTCCAGCGCCTAACCCTGGAAGCCACTTTTGCTTTTGTTCATCTGAACCATAAGCGTGAATCGGATACATAACCAAAGCCCCCTGCACACTGGCAAAAGATCGAAGGCCAGAATCGCCCCGTTCTAATTCATGAAGAATAAGCCCGTAGGCAACATTGCTTACACCGGCACCACCTGATTCTTCTGGCAATGCAGAGCCCATAAATCCTAATTCCCCTAATTTGGGAACGAGTTCCATGGGGAAGGTTGCCTTTTCATAATGCTCATTAATGAGTGGCATAAATTCTGATTGGACAAAATCGTATGCCGTTTGTTGTATAAGTAATTCTTCTTCTGATAACAGATCTGTAATATTATAAAAATCTGGTCCTAACTTTTTCATGATATTCCTATATAGTTTGACATAAAAATTACACCTTTATTCCCATTGATTTAATAAGAGAAATAAGTTCTTTATCTTTCCAGTCCACTTTTTCCGGATGGGATTTTATTTCTTCCAAAATAATATTTATTTCCTCTGGATGTACATTTAGCTCTAAATCCTCAAATTTGTTAATAAGAGCTGCTTTCCCCGTATATTTATCTATAATGAAATGTCGCTTTCTCTTAACAGACACAGGTGAAATAGCTTCGTAGGATTTTGGTTCCTTAACCACAGCTTTTACATGAAGCCCTGCTTTATGGGTAAATGCATTTTTTCCTACAATAGGTTGATTAGCATTTGAATCCAATTTCGAAAAGGATTGAACCATTTCAGTTAATTCTGGAATCATACTCAAATTCCAATTATTGTTTACATCATAAATATTAACCAGTGCAACAACCACTTCTGCTAAAGAAGGTAGCCCTACCCGTTCTCCCAATCCATTTACAGATACATCAACGCATCGGGCACCGGCTTCCAATGCAGACAACGCATTTGCTGTGGCCATCCCAAAATCATTATGACAATGAACATTCACAGGGATATCCAATTCTGAAACCATTCGACTCACTATTACTTTTGTTTGCGTAGGTGTTAAACAACCTACCGTATCAGCAAGACTAAACCGGTCTGCGCCTGAATTTTGTGCCAATTGTCCCACTTGAATCAGGAAATCAATATCTGTTCGACTGGCATCCTCGGCTGTGAACCGAAGTTTAAGTCCATTATCTTTTCCATATTTCACTGCAGTTTCGATGCGATTTAATGCTTCAGTTTTTGTTACGTTAAATTTATGTTTCAAGCTTAAAGCAGATGTACCAAAGAATATACCCATCCATGGCACACCAATCGCAACAACATCATCTATATCGGAAATTGCTGCACGCCCGTGAGCCACTTTAAAGGCATTTAATTTTAGTGAATTCAATGCCTCTACAGCTTCGTACACATCAGGAGAAACTGCAGGGTGACCCAACTCTATAAAATCAACTCCGAACGTATCCAATCGTTTAGCCAATGCAATCTTTTGATCCACCGAAAAAGAGACGCCCGGCGTTTGTTCGCCTTCACGCAATGTTGAGTCCAGAATTTCGATTTGTTTAGGAAAGATCATTTGGTGAACTTAAAAAATCTATTTTAACAGAACAAATTAGATTCATTAGATAATGATGATAACGTAATTTTAGTGCTTATTAAAATTGAGATAATTTTTTAATGAATAATCAACAAAGAGAAATGGTGGATGGCGCTGCGGCTATTGCGCGTGGCGCATTGAATGCGGGATGTAATTATTATGCTGGATATCCCATTACGCCCGCTTCAGGCATTTTATCCCATATGCTTCGTGAGCTTCCCAAAATAGGCGGTATTGGTTTTCAGGGTGAAGATGAAATTTCTTCTCTTGGACACTGTATTGGTGCTGCCATGGCTGGGGCAACTGTTTTTACGGCAACCAGTGGACCAGGCCTATCTCTGTATTCCGAAAACCTTGGTTTGGCAATCATGATGGAAGTACCCATTGTCATTGCCATTTCACAAAGATTAGGGCCATCAACGGGTGCAGCCACGGCCTCGGCACAAGGTGATATCCAATTTATGCGTTGGGGAACCACAGGTGGTTATCCCATGATTGTTCTATCTCCAACCAATATTTCTGAAAGCTACCATTTAACAAAGCGTGCTTTTAAATTGGCGGAACGGTTCCGAACGCCCGTATTTTTGGCGTCGGATAAAGATACGGTCATGACGACAGAATCCGTTTCGGTCCATGATATGGAGCATACACCGGATTGGCCAGAAATCCCAAATGGGGTCATAGGAAAAATATTAGATCCATATCGTGTAGATGGCCCCATCCACCATTATACGGGGTCAAGCCATAATGATGAAGGACATATCACCAAAGATCCAGATATAATTGCGACACTTAATGAACGATTAAGAATGAAAATTGAATCAAATCTTGATGAACTTTCTTTGGTTAAATCAGATTTAGAGGCGGGTGCAGATACGCTCATGGTGAGCTATGGTGTTTCTGCCCGATCCATGGAAGCAGCGGTTAATGAAATTCGAAATGTCGGAGACAAAGTATCTTCAATGACAATCTATTCACTGTGGCCCATTCCTGAGAAAGCCATCAAAAATAATTTAAAAGGTATAAAACGAGTCATTGTACCTGAAATGAATCACGGCCAATATCTACGAGAAATCGAAAGATTAGTCGATCGAAACGTTGAACTGGTTGGTATTAATCGTGTGGATACTATATTAATTACGCCCGAAGAGATTACAGGTGCATATTATGGGCGATAAAAAATTAGATACCTATATTGCTGAGGGAAATTTGCCCTATGCGTTTTGCCCGGGGTGTAGCCATGGGAAAATTCTCGAAGCTTTAAGCAATAGTTTAAAACAACAAGGACTTGGTCCTTCTGAAGTTGTTATTGTTACTGATATTGGATGCGTTGGACTTTCAGATAAATATTTTGTTACGCACGCATTTCATGGATTACATGGTCGCGCCATAACGTATGCTTCAGGAATCAAAATGCAAAATCCTGATTTAAAGGTAATTGTCTTGATTGGTGATGGCGGTTGTGGAATTGGTGGGCACCATTTACTCAATGCCGCTCGATTAAATACAGATGTGAATGTTTTGGTGTTCAATAATTTTAATTTTGGTATGACGGGCGGACAACACTCTGTAACAACGCCCCTGGATAGTATAACCGCAACTACGGCTCTCGGTAGCACGGATGCGCCCATGGATATTGCTGGAACTGCTCAAGTAAATGGGGGTGGTTTTATTGCCAGGGCAACGGCTTTTGATAAAGACCTTCCTGATATCATTGAAAAAGCAATGAAACACGATGGGTTTTCACTCATTGATATTTGGGAATTGTGTACAGCATATTTTGTCCCCAGAAATGATTTTGGGAAAAAAGAAATGATGAGCTATATGGATGGTATGCAAATGGCGTCGGGTATCCTTCAAGAAACAAATAGACCCAGTTTTCAAACCAGTTATAAAAATATTCAAAAACAAGCCAGTCAACAAAGTCCAATGAGTGGGCTTATTCTAGATACGAAATTTTCTTCTAACTTAGAGAAACCAATTCGAATCGTTTTGGCAGGGGCTGCAGGACAAAAAGTTGTTTCAGCGGGTAACTTACTTGCATCTGCTGCAACTCTTTCCGGATTATGGACAAGCCGTCGAGCTGATTTTCCAATTACAATTCAAACAGGATTTTCAGTGGCTGAAATTGTAATCAGTCCAGAACCCGTCGATTATTCTGGGATTGTAAAACCAGACATTGCGGCCATTATCGCCCCAGAGGGGAAAGCTAAAATATCAAGATTAACCCATGCTATGAAATCTACTGGAACAATATATTATTCTGATGGATTGGGTGAAATAGATTCTGAAGCGAATATTCTGCCATTGCTTTTTCCAGAAAGTGCAAAACGGGATTTGAGAAAAAATATTTCTGCTTTGACGGCAGCCTTTCTTGCAAAGGAATTAAATATGTTTCCTTTTGAAGCTTTAAAAGAAGCCGCGCGTCAAATTCAAAAACCCAAAATTGCAGAAATAAATTTGGGTGTGTTTGCCCACTTTGAATAATCCATTATTTTAATTTTTTTCATATCAATCCATGATCTGCAAAAGAATATACATCATTGCCTGCTATTATTAAATGGTCATGTATATAGATATCAATGGTTCTTGCCGCTTCCTTTAATTTTTTAGTGATGGTTAAATCATCTTGGCTTGGACTTGGGTTTCCACTGGGATGATTATGAACAAGGACCAAGGCAGAGGCATCATTTTCCAAAGCTTTCTTCACTACCTCACGGGGGTACACTGCAGATGTATTCAATGTGCCTTCAAAAAGTGTTTCCATTTTTAGAATCTGATTGCGGCCATTAAGGTAAATCACCATAAATAATTCCTGACTTTTATCTCGAAGATTATGGCGCAAATAATCTAATACATCTTCAGATGATTGAATATAATCCATGTCAACAATGCGGTCAGCTAAGTAGCGCCGGGCCACATCTTGGGTCAACTTGAGGCCAAACACATTATGGTCGCCAATACCTTTTATTTTTTTCAGTTCTTTGGGGGGCGCTTCTAAAACAGCCTTTAAAGAACCCCATTTTTTGAGTGCATCTTTCGCCGGTTGTTTACAATCGGTACGGGGTGTACCTAACGTAAGTAATAATTCGATTATTTCGTAATCATGAAATCCGTCTAACCCGCTATTCAGAAATTTTTCCCGGAGACGCTGCCGATGGCCTTCATTTGATTTAGCCATTTAGATCACAGAGTTTATTTATTACATATTGGTTCATTTGCTCTGCAATTTTTGCTGCCTTGATTAGTTTTTTAAACTCTCCAATTTTTCTTTGAATTCACGAAGTTCCCTAATATTGCCTATTTTTACTTCACCTGAATCCCATTTAAGATTGAAATCCTCTTTTGAATCCGATCCACCCTGCTTTTGATATAATGGATAAAGATCCGCTTCTTCTCTTGGCTTACCCTTATGGAGCGTCGCGGTAAGCTGATAGGCTATATCCTCAACAATGTCATCAATCACTCTATCTGAAAGTTGTTTTTCCAGCAATCCTTTCTCAATTTTAGAAAATCGCATGCCATGTACCACATAATCTTGGTATGCTTCCCAAGCAAAGGGTGCTTTTTCTTTTACATAATGCGCCATGGCATCAGAGAAAACTCGAATTTCATACTGGGCGTGTCCATCAGAACGCAGGCCAATAAAATGAAGTAGATTATGTAAATCATTTTTCCAATACCATTCGGTATAAATATTTACAGGCAGTAATGATCGTGCCAATTCTCGTGCCACACCTGCTTCATTCAATTCTTGGTATAGGGCAAAACTTCTTTCTGAGTTCTCTTTAAAGTACTCCAATACTTTTTGCTTTAGCTCAGGAGGAACCTCACCCGATCGACCTTGCTTATTTAAAGCACTTTGGAATTGAATATTCTCTGGTTCTGGATAATAAAATTCATCTCGTGCTTCCGAATATCTTAATGAATATTCATTAATATTGGCTGTCCGATGACGTACCCATTGCCGGGCAACAAAGATTGGCATTTTACAATGGAATTTGAATTCTACCATTTCGAAAGGTGTCGTATGTCTATGGCGCATTAAGTACCGAATCAGCCCTCGATCTTGAGAAACCTTACTGGTTCCTTGTCCATAACTTACGCGAGCGGCTTGAACAATGGCATCATCTCCTCCCATGGAATCCACAAGCCGAACAAAGCCTTTATCTAAACATTTAATTGCATCTTCTGGTATTTTTGTCATTTCTAGTTATTTCCTGCTAAAACATTATAAGTCTTATCTACAGCGATTATTTCGCCGGCTACTAAACCGGGAGAAATTAAGGTATTTTTCTGATTATACAGTCGTTGATGACCATTTAAATCAATAAGTTTTCCGCCGGCCTCATTAATAATACAATTTCCTGCACAAATGTCCCATTCGTTTTTAGGACGAAGTGAAGCAAAAATGTCTGCTTTCCCTGCTGCCGTTAATCCCAATTTATATGCCACAGAACCGATAGCTTTCAGTTTCCCAAATATACCATCATAAGGCTTCCAGAGTCCACGGCGCGTTTCTGAACGGCTGTTTAAAATAACCATTTCACTTACACTTTCCTTGGTGGAACACAAAATGGGTTTATCATTTAAAAATGCTCCCTCACTTTTTTCGGCTGTAAACATTTCTTTTGTCACTGGATTATAAAGAACACCCACAACCGGATATCCATTCTCCACGAGGGCCACACTCACTACAAAATTCGGAACGCCCTCAATAAATTCTTTCGTCCCATCCAATGGATCTACAACCCATACACGCTCTTTTGAAAGACGAGCAGGAGAATCTACCGTCTCTTCTGAAAGCCAGCCATAATCCGGCCGAGCAGCCATTAATGTCTTTTTTAATAAGGTATCTGCTGCATGGTCTGCAGTGGTTACAGGGTTATGATAACCTTTATCCTTGATTTCATAATCAGTATTATAATAACTCATTATAATACTGCCCGCTTCAAATGCGGCGTCTTTGGCGATATTTAATTCAGAAATCATAGGGCAAAAATTAGGATAAAGACATCAAGGTCACATCAAATTATTATGTATTAAATAAAAATTACCAAAATGGAGAGTTTATGATTAGAAATCTTTTAGCCGTAGTCGTTGGATGGATCTCATGGGGTCTATATTCATTAGCATATTTTCAAACCAATTTGAGAATATGATTCTTCAAACGACGGGAATGTTAATTTCGAATCTCTTTTTGACATTTATTTGTTCATTGTCTGCAGGATTTATTGCGGCGATTGTGGCATCAAACAACCATGAGAGAATTGTTCAAATCGCAGCGACAGTAAATTTGGTTTTTGCAATTGGGATTTAAATAACTTACTGGGATACATTCCCTGTCTGGTATCACATTGTCTTCTTGGTATCTCTAGCCCCATTATTTATTTTGGGCGGCCAGCAACGCATTAAACAATTATGATTGGTTAATTGCTTTCCGCAGAAAAATAATAAATTCTGCCATTTGGCTGTAAATATCAAATGCCACGTCTAAACACTTCTCTGATTGAAATAATTCAGTTGGAATGGTCTTTTTTACAATAAAGTCTTTAT
>Ga0208641_1000948_pt1 | contig 15614 bp, 10 predicted proteins | sample ETN02SmetaG_2_FD_185789 | JGI IMG/M metagenome (GOLD analysis project Ga0208641, IMG submission 185789) | Marine microbial and viral communities from oxygen minimum zone, Eastern Pacific Ocean - ETNP2014F10-02SV253 (SPAdes) (version 2) | ecosystem: Environmental > Aquatic > Marine > Oceanic ... | reverse complement strand
ATAATTACTGAATATTACAACAATAAAGATGATCTAGTTGTATATGAAAATGAAACCGCGAGTAGTGCTGATTTTGATGACACATCTAATTCAGAAATAATTACTGAATATTACAACAATGATAGAATACGATTAAAAGGATTTAAAATAGAAGGAGAATATTGGGGAGATTTTACCGAATGGTATGAAAATGGTAGTATAAAATCCGAAAAAACCTATGTGAGTGGTACTTTATCAGGACCATATAAAATTTGGTACAAAAATGGTGAGCTTAAAGAGGAATGGAACTTTGAAAATAATCAAAAAAATGGTCCATATTATAGATGGTACAAAAATGGTAAAAAAGAAATTGAAGGATTCTACAAGAATAAATTGAAAAATGATTTATGGCACTATTGGAATAAAAATGGAGAAAAAATTAAAGTTGTTCCTTATTTAGATGATAAAATTAATGGAAAATACACAAAATATTTAAAAGGCGGCGCAATTGCGCAATACCGGCAATACGCTAATGGCGTTCCACGTGGAAAATGGGGTATAAGTGACAAATTGAATTCTGGTCAATTGGAAGCTATTCTTGAGTACACGCAAGAGCTAATTGAAAATGATGAATTAAAAACAGCTATGCGGTTACTGAATTCAATGCTGGAGAAATACAATTATAATGATAATAGGATAATACCTAAAGCGCATTTGAAGTTGGCAGATATTTACAATAAAAGAATTAACGATTATGATAGAGCGATAATAGAATACACAAAAATAATAGAAAGTTATGAAAATACGAAAGAGCAACCGCTGGCATTATATAATATCATCCGCATTTATAAATGCAAATTAAAATCCGGTGAAATGGAATCGATCAAACAAAAGGAATTTCTGGACATTTTTCCTGGTCATGAACTGGCAGGTAAATTTAATAACGATTGTAAAGAAGATTAAATTTCATGAAATATAAAAAATATATAATGTTAGAAAGTTGTAAGCAGTATAATTTAATTTATAAGTAGAATGGAAAAATTAAGGTTAATCAATACTAAATAATATACTTGAGGTCAACCATGAAACATAAAATAACAACTCTATTCATACTAACTTTTATAATGTTTATAGCATTTAATTGTGGAACATCTGGTAGTGCACGAGGTGATTACAGCGAATGTGAACCAGACTGGTATAACAATAGGCCTGCTGGTAATGACGATATATTCTACGGAGTAGGTGTTGGCAAAAGTAAGAGTAGAAAGGATATCACGACAACCGCATTTACTGAAGCAGTTAGAGAAGTCCTCGACAAGTTAAAAACAAATATGATTTTAGAAATTGAGGCAAACATTGCTGAAGATTTTGTAGATGTAAACAGTGATGACAGTGATGACAGTGATGACAGTGATGAAGTAGACGATTTTGTAGAGAGATTAAAAGATAATCTGGCTTTATCCTTGCAAGGTGATTGTGAGAGTTGTATTCTAATTAAGTTTGCTGATTGTGAGGAGAATAATATTTGGACTGCTTACGCACTTGTGAAGTTTGATGTAAAAAAATGGAGAAAATTAAAGTTTAGGGAAATAGCAGAAGAAGAGTTTGAAAAGTCAAGTGCTGCACTTCAAGCACAAAGTGATAAATTTAGAAAAATATTTAGTATTGGGTAACAGCACAAATAAAGTTTGATTAATAATTAAATAAATAATAATTATGACTAAAAATAAATGGCTATTTGTAGTGGTTGCAATCACAGCAAATAGCCATTTATTATTTTCCCAATGTGATAAGAGTATTTTTTATACTGAAGAAATGGATGAAAGGAGTTTTAAAGATTGGGAAAAATTAAAACAAAACGTAACACAGCAATTTTATCGCGGCCAGGGACGTTCAGACGAAATTGCCGAAGCAGACCTTTCAAGAAATATTAAAGTTAAAATTAAAAGCAAACTCATTACTAAGTATAAAGAGGAAAAATTGGAAATAATTGAAAATTCTCTTAGTGATTATCTCGAATCTGAAACGGAGTCTATATTATTAAATACAAAAAAAATTATAGTTAAACATAATGAAGATAGCAGTCCTACAATTCATCTATTTAAATGCAAAAAAGAATATATTGAAGAACAAAGAATTCATAATATTCTTCTAAAAGAACAGGCAAAAAAACCTTTCATTGATTATAAAAATAAGTATGATAAAAGTGATTATACTCATGCTTTTTACCCATTATGTAAAGCATTTTTATTTGCTAGTAGTGTAATAGACACTTTTGATTTAAGTGTGCAGATTGAAGATAAGTTAATAGAATTTCTAGATAATATTATTATTGAAACAGATAGGCCGATAATTGACGATATAATTCCAGGAGTTCGATCAGATAATAGACCAACCATTACTGCTTATTTTTTAAATAAAAATAATGTATTAAAACATTTTATTTTGAATGCACAATTTATAAAAGGATCCAATGATTGGGGAAATAATAAAAGGGTAGTTGATTTAGGTTCATCTGGAAAAAGGCAATTAAATATAGGAATCATTCGATCACAGACAGCAGTGCAAGAAATTATTATTTATCCGAATTTAACAAGATTATTTTCAGACCAGTTTATAGTAAAAAATGTAAATCAAAATGCCAGAGAAAGATTGGATAATCTAATAAAGCAAAAATTCATGACAGATCCACAAATTAAAATTGAAATACGTGAAAAGTTTCAAATTGAATTAATGAATATAAATTGTGAGGAATGTACAGCTACAGAAAAATCAATTATTAACCAAAAAGCTGTTAATGCAATTAATAATTCAAAAATTTTTGAAAAATCAGATAAACCTGATTACGATTTATCTTTAAAAATTATTAAGAATGATCGTTCTTCTTATCTAATATCTGCCAATTTAAATTTGAGAAACGGTGAAAGTATTGCTAGTTACGAGGAGGAAAAGAAATACATTCAATTAAAATCATTTGACTTTGAAAAGTTATTTAAAAATTTAAAAATGAACTCTTTCACATCAAATGTAACTGCAAGAATAATAAATAATAATAATGAGATAGAATTAATTCAAAATGGTGAAAAGATAGAAGTATTAGATCATTCAAAAACCGAGTTTCTTATTGAAAATGGTTTAGTGAATCTATTATTTAAATATAATGACATGATTTATAAGGATACGACGATATATATTTCTGGTGATGTAGATTTATCTGATTGGTTTATTGATAACAATAAAATTGTGGGATATAAAACAGAAAATATTAAATACTATTATGATATTGCCAATCCAAGTAATAGGAATGATCTTAAAATATTTTGGAATAATCATAAGCCTGAAGTGTATTCAAATCTTAATAATGGTTTTAAAACATTAAATATATTAGAGGGGCAATCAGACAAGGAACATATATTGAAGTTTAAAAAAGATGGTTGGCATTCCTATAAAAATATAATCAAACCCAATTTGCTTAACCCGTCCAATTCAATAACTGTCAATATGAAAAAAGTGGATTTCAATACTTTAAATAGTCTCAAATTTTATACAGTGCCTGGTTCTGCACAATACCAGCTATATAAGACAAAAACATGGAGAAAATGGCAAGCGGGTGCTTATTTACTGTTTGTTGCATATTTCGCATGGGATGGATATAAAAGTTTTCAAACGTATTCTTCATCTTTAAAAGATTATAATAATTACAAACGTAAATATGAATCACTCGATAATCAGGAAGATGATGAATTATTTAATTACTATTATAATAATGCTATTTCATCGCACAGTGATATGACTAGTTCATTTAATGATTTCCAGATTAATGTGGGCGGACTAGCATTTATCTATTCAATTAACTTGGTTGAAGTAATCCAGGGCTGGAGAAAATTTCGAAATTAAATAATGAAAGTTCATTTATTACTAGTACTTTTAATCATTCTATCCTGTATAGAACCCCCTGATTTCGATGCTATAAATACACAAGATCCTAATAGCGGATATTATTTAGCACCTCCAAGTGATATCACAATTGCATCATACGATGATCATGCCTTAGTTATATTGTTTAAACAAACTTATGATGTTGATTCAATTAGAATAGGCCGCTATTCAAGTGAGGACTCTACACAATTCATTGTGAATATTGATGATAGTTCTTTTTATGTTATTGATTCATCAGAAATTGAGTTAGATAAAACATATAATTATTCTTTAAACTTTAAAAATGAATTTGGAGCATCAATCAATAGTGTAAGTTCTGACTATTATCATCAATTTCTTGGTGTTGATTCATTTAATATTCAACAATTAAATGAAAGAGAAGTTCAGCTAAACTGGAGATATTGTTTTGAAGATCATTTTACCAAGGAAATAGATCATATAAACTGGCAAATCAATAAAAAGATTTACAATGCCTCAGGATCTATAGATTCTGTAATTATTGATACCCTTATGTCACGAGAAACAGATTGTCAATATCAAATTATTGATGAAGTGCAGCTAGGAGATAGTATATTGTACTCAATTAAAATAAAAAGCCCTTATAATTTATCTCAAGAAGTGTTTTCCTCATCTTTAATAATTGATTTCCCAAGTCTAGAGAGTTTGCAGTGGATTCCAATTAATTCTAAAACAATAAAAATAAACTGGAATTTAGAAAATATTAATGCAGAGTATATCCAAACTGTATCATTATCAAACAATTTGAGTGATGGTAATTCAATCTATGAGCTTAATAATGAATTATCTGGTGCTTATATCGATGATCTTTCTCAATATACTAATGTTGTTGCCGGCCAAAGTATACTTTATAATATTACCTGGTGCGGCGTAGGGAATGCTTGCTCTGATACCAGTTTTGTAGCAGCAACATTACCATTTTACCATATGGAATATGTTCCCAGATTATATCAAGTAGAATTTGGGACAGATGATGATATGATCATTCTGGACTCTACAAAAGCTTTTTATATTGATTTATACGAAGTATCTAATGATTTATATAATGATCCTGCCTCCAATCCAGAATATTTATGGTCATCATACCCAAAAGATTCAGTTAATTTTTATGACGCAAGAGTATTTTGTAATAATCGAACTGAATTAATGAATAATCAGTTCGGTGATGGATCCTTATTGGATGAAAGTTATTCTGATCCTTATACCAATTTTAATTATAATCAATCAAGCTCTGGGTTCCATCTAGCAAATGAAGTTGAATGGGAGGTAGCAGCAAGTATACACTATGATTTAATGGATGGTAATGTATTGAATAAATATATTTACCCTATGCCTGTCGGAACTGGTGAATTAAACTGTGTATATGCAAATTATCTTGGCTGTTATAATGGTACAACACCTGTAGGGTATTTTGATGGCAAAAATTATTCAAATCAAGATGCACCATCTCCCATTGGTTTATACGATGTATGTGGCAATATTCAGGAATGGGTAGAGAAACATTTTTCACACACTGACTCTAGAGAAATTTTAAGAGGAGGGGGATTTCTTACTGAATCAATTAATTGTAAAACAACCTCATATATTTATGAAAATGCAAATACTCTTCACAAGACTATTGGTTTTAGAACCGCAATTTCAGCTAATCCTTTTTTAGAAAAATGGTATGAATGGATTGAAAGTGAATAAATTTCTTATAATATTTTTTCTTACTTTATTGATACCTGTAACAATATTCCCTAAAGATTATAATATTAAATTCCACTTTTATGAGGAGGATGAAAAAACCCCAGCAAATTTTGATAAAATAGAAATAAAAATAATATCAAATAAAGTTCATGATGAAAAGCTAGAATTAAAGAAAGGAACATGGTATGATTTTAAAAAGAAAAATCCGTTAAAAATTAAACATGATTTTTCAAATTATGGTAAAAACTTCAAACTTGAAATAAAATATGCTGGCAAGAATAGAAAATGGGAGACGGTAGAAATTATATTAACAAAGGACTGGTTTAATTCAGGTTTTATTAATTCAGATCGTGCTATAAAAAAAGATTGGGATAGAGATGAATTTTATTGGAAGAATGAATATATAAAACTTGAAAATAGTATATACAGTGATAAAAATGCTTACATATTTAATATATTTTTTAAAAATAAACTTACAAAACTTAAAGGAATCATAGTTGATGCAAAGAATGAAAGTGAAAAGATTCTTAATGCTAATATAAAATTAGATTGGAAGATTAATAAAAAATTAATGGGTAATAATTATGATAGAAAGAAAAATAGTGCTACGTCCAGAATGGATGGGTCTTTTATATTTTCTTTAAATTATACAGTTATTCCAGATTCATTAGGATTTACTCCATATATATTGATAACCCGAGATGGTTTTGTGCCTAAAAAGCATACGTTTCAGTTTAATAATTTGGGTGAAATAACAGATTTAGGTAAAATATATTTATATGAAAGGGATTTGACTAGTATGAGAGATTGTAAAAGAATCTCAAAAATGCTTGAATGGAATGATCAATGCATGGATTGTTCTTGTACAGATCCTTTTCTAAAATGGTATCCTGAAAAAGCTGTTTGTGCAGAGGCCGAGTGCCTTGAAGATGAAGTAAAACAATGGACACGTAATTCATTAGGTGTATGGGAACTGGAATGTGTTCCACAATTTGGGTTAATTACATCATCCAGTGATATTATTTATAGTGAAAAAAGTACATGCGATGAGAAAATAAAGGAGTTAAAGGATTTTATTTCTGGTTGCGATTTTGGAGAAACAAAAAAGTTAGTAAAATATATTACAGAAAATTGTTATCGTGAATGTCTAGATATTCCCACTGCTTCTTTAATTGCGAAAACATTATACATGAGTATTGTTAAACCTGAATTTGGTACGTCAGATAATCATATCAAGCAAATGGTTGAAAATAATATGACAGAAATAACAGATCTGCATAAAGCAATTGCATGGTTTCAGCATCTTGGTTCATTAGATTGGAATAGGGTTAATATAGATAATCCTGTAAGTCTTCGAGCGGAAATACGATATCAACAGGCTGTAATAAATATTAGAATAGCAGAAATATTAATTAAAGAAAAATTAATAAATGATAAAGATAAAATAGATTTTAGCCTTTGCAGATTTAAATCGAATAAAGATCTACACAACGGAGGAATATTCAAACGTGATAATAAATTAAATATAAACAGTTGGAGAAACATTGCTCTTAATTACATTGAAAAATATGATAGCATTAAACATGATGCTGCCAGTCATGAATTCTATTTATACAGGTCATTAAATGTAGATAAGGAATTTTTAAACGCAGTTAGATTAGAATGAATGATCACAAATTATATTTTTATCTTTTGTTTATATTTGTAGCGTGTGAAATAAAAAAACCATCAGATAAAACGGAAAATACCATATTGCCTATAATTCAAGATACAATTATTCAGGATATAAGAAATGCAAATACTCCAAATATAGATTTTACACAAAAAATGGAAGCATTCCCCTGCTTCGAAGATGAAACAATAATTAAAAAACACACTTTTTATTTTGATTTTGACTCTATATATGCTAAAGATGATTTAAACTCATTCCAAAAACTCATTGAGTCAACTTACTTAAATTATTGCTATCTGCAATTTATGGAATATATAACATTGTTTAATCACGCATTCAATCTAAAAGCTGGAAACAACCCTAAATTATATTTTTTATACGCATTGGAATTGATCGATCAGAATAATATTATTGAAGCAAAAAAATACCTTGAGAAATTTTTAAATATCCAGGAATTATATTCTATTGAAAAGGATTTATTTTTTAGACATAAATGTGATCAGTATGACGTAAACTGGCTTGAATCTCCCCAAACAACTTTATCTTATAAATATGCTCAATATATATATGATCTATTAGAAGATATAATAATTCAAAACGATTTGTCTTTGCTCAACCTTGATAATATTCGTTTAGAAATTCAATCATTGGATCCAACCCCAGAGGTTATCGATCTTTCAGAAAATATTGAATTCATCTTTACCAATTTATTAAGTACCGATAAATATGAATTCAAAAAGATTTTTTATCCCAACAAGTCTAATTTTTTAACTTCCTCGTTAAATGCATTTGAAGATGAAAAAGACATTTATTTTTTAACTTCTCATTTGGATTTGTTAGTTTATGCAAAATTGTTTAGAGCAAAATTTATTTATGATCAATTTACCTGGGATAAATCGTTTATTGATGCATTGTATCCCAGGCATTTGAAATCTTTATTATTATTATATGATCTTGAAAGGAAGCTATTTAAAAAAGAAAATTTTGATCTATTATATAAAATTGAAACAGTTGTGAAACAAAATATAGTTAACCCATATCCAAATGAAAATCAGGTTTTGTCGCTGGTGAATATTTATAGAGATATTGCTAGTACCAAACCAAGATTACCTCAATCAATAAAATATATATCGTTGGTTCAAGCAATTAATGATCGTCAATTGGAGAACATTTTGGAAATTTTAGTTACACTTGAGAAAAGTTATAATAATGAAAAATTAAATTCTCTGGATTCTGCTATGGCATTTGTTTATCAAATGGAATTAATAGATGCTGATTTATTAAAAATGATTCCAGTCGTTGCAGATTATGAACAAATTACAATAAGTGTATTACCGCAATACGCTGATACAATTAATATTTTTATAGAATATATGTTATCTTCGAATGCTTTTAGTTTCATTATGAACGAAGATTATTCTCCCCGACAAGAGTTCTATTACAAAAAAGTTTCTAAAAAGAATATTGGATATGGATTTTATTCGTTGAATATCATTAATGAATTACGAGAAATGAAACAAAAATTTAATCCAAATCACCCTTTAAATATTGGGAGCAATCCATTTTATCAAATTTTCAATACATATAAATCAATTGTTGAAGGTAAGGATAGGTACATTGGTGAGTAAAAATTATTCAAAAGTGAGCGTTAATAGATTTGGGTCTGATATCCATTTACATATCAATTTAAAAAATAAAGAAACTTGGAAAGCTATTAAAATGATTAGAAAAGTAATATTTACAATATTTGTTTCAATAATAATTTTTGGTCAAAATATTTCTGACAACCGGATAAGGTATTCTGAAATTCATTTGCCGAGAGAGCATAATCCAAATGCAAATGGAAATAAATGTACTAGGGAAGATTACCGGTTATATTCTCTATACCACGAGAAAATTTTTGAAAATTTAGGTGGTCGCTACGTACCTAATTTTACCTATAGACAAAAAACGAAAGGAGGTTTAATGAAATGGATTTACATGACGAATAAAGATGATTTGCCATCAAATATTAAATCAGAATTCGTTATGCTCTTTCCTAAAAATAAACAACAAAAATTTAAATTTCACAATGGAAGAGTTGTAACCGCCAATGATATTATATATTCCATAAAATATGCTATTGAAAAAAAGATAATAGATAATAGTATTTTTAAACCTGAAAATGTTTTTCTTGATAAAGATGGGAATCTACGTATCAAGTTTTCATATGAATTGGTTTTGGAAACAGTTGTTCAATATTTAGGAAGTGTTTTTGTATTACCAGCACCACCATCTTATCCACCATTTATAGTTGTAGAAGATTTACAGCATAAGGGTGCAGGTCCTTTCAGAATTCATGAAGCGAAAGATGAAGAAATAATATTGAACTTTTTTAATGATTACCGTACAAATCGATTGTTTGATGGTATTTTAATTAAAAATATTCCCTTAAGAAATAAAATGGTAACTGCTTTGAGACAGACTAATCAGTTAAATTTGATTTTGGATATGCCCTATCAAATGTTGGGCGATTATAACCCCGGCTACGAAAGACAAAGAATACCACGATTATCTATTGGAGTGCTTTGGGTTAATCATACTAATTTTCATTTAGGTAATAAACAATATGGCAAAAAATTTCGAGCAGCTCTTTCAATTGCATTAGATAGGAAAAGTTTTTTGTATGGTGATTTGTATGGTGATGGAGATGTATTAAATGGCCCATTTCCATTAGGATCAAATTATTATCCTGGTATAGAAACTCCAATTATATTTAATAACGACCAAGATCGCATAAAAAAAGTGAAAGATAATTTTGAGAGTTTGCCGGGATATTCATATAATAAGAATGGTGATTTATTATTCAAAGGTAAACAAGTTCAATTAACTTTACTTTTTCAACAGGATAAAAGTTTGAGGGTGATTGAAGCTTTGCTAGCATTAAAAAATAATTTAGCAAACGTAGGTATTGATATAAAAGGACCAAGCGGAAAAAAAAGACAAATTTTAGAAACGCTTAAAAAAGATCCAGAAAGATGGGATTTAATATATTGGGATTATTATCCCCACCCTGCCTCTGTTCTTGAAGAGATTTATTCAAGTAGGGGGGAAGAAAATTTTCAACAGTATTTAAATGTAGAAGTTGATAAGCTATATAAAGAATTCAATACTGCTGTAGCTATTGGAAGAAAAAACGAAATTGGAAAAAATATTTATCATGAGCTAAAAGAAGATAATGCCTCTATATTTCTATGGTCTTTGTATGATTGGTATGAGTTTAATACTAAAGAAATTCACATAGATGCAGTTAACAAAATTGATGGAGAAGCTTTCTTTAGTGAACCTCATCTTTGGAGGCCACCAGATAAATAAATTAACAAAAAGAAAAAGGTATTTATTAATACCAAAATATTTTTTCTTGGTATTAATTAAATCTATAATAATAACATTTTTTATATCTCTTATTATTTTCATTATTATAAACTCTGCTCCAGGGGCAGCAGATTTTTTAAATCAACCTTTTTTACATTGGTATTTTAAAATTCTCATGCTGAATGTTGATTCAGTAAATGGACAAAGTCCACAAATTTCATCATATATTTTTGCTGATCTTTGGTTCTCATTTAAATATATCTTTTTAAGTGTCAGTTTTGCTCTTATGATAGCAGTATTATTTTTATATTTTAGAAAATCAAAAATATTCAATAACTGTATGATTCAGCCTATTCTAACGTTCAGTTTTTTACATCTTATATTTTTTTATTGGCTTATAAAAGATATATCTTTTATATATCCAGATTTATTGCTCATTATTGCCTTGGCTATTGGGAGTGGAGTGTTCTACGATTATTATTCATTATTGACGAATGAACATGATAATATAATAAATAAGGATTACAACCTGTTTGCTTCGTATAGTGGTTATAATATTTATAAGTTTGCTCAAAAAGAATTAATTACAAACTTGGTGATTATTACCTTATCTAGGTTACCTATCCTTTTTAGTGGCATGATTATTATTGAAGTTTTTACACGAGGTGAAACACTTAGTTATACAGGAATTGGTTTCAGAATATGGTATTCAATTGAACAATATCATATAACTGCAAATCCAACTTATTTCCAAATTACCTTAACTGCCACTGTTTTAAGTATTTTTATTTTTACTTTTATATTTTTTATAATAGAAGAAATAAAATTAAAAAACCGCTAAAATTATCATTTAAAAATTATGTTGAAATTTTTATTATATCCGAAAACAATATTTTCCAAATTTATCTTTATATTTTCGTCCAGTATAGTTTTTATAACTATTTTATTTATGATTATGGATAACCCGTTTTCAAATTATAATTCATCTGAAAGTGTTAAAGTTGAACATAAATTTGAACTCGAATCTGTAGAATATGATTCGTACACATCCCGATCCAAAAAGGCCTACAAAATTGAAAATAATATTAATAGCAACCTTTCAGGTGCTATTGTTTATATAAAAAAAATTAAAAATAATAAAACTCCTCATGAGGTTCTTGTTTTACGTGGTGATATTGAAGATTATGTGCCCATAAAACACTTAATTGATTTTGATGTTCATCCACTAAAACCATTTTATTTACATAAAAATGAATCTTTGTTGGTTTTAGGAACGACGAGCCAGGGAAAAGATTTTTTAAGTAAACTATTATATTCTGGAAAGGGTACAATTGGAATAATAATTTATGGATTAATATCGTTCATTATTTTTGGAATATTATTTGGAGTGATTATTGGCTATTATGGAGGAAATAGAGCGTATATAAGCTCTATGTTTAAATTAATTATGAAAATAATCGAATCTACACCACTTTTATTGTGGATATTTTTATCGGTTATTTTTGTTTCTTTGTATTCTACCCTTAGACCTCAAAACGAATACAGAATCATTTTCATATTAGTTGGATTATTTTCATCCCCTGCCCTTGGACAACTTATTGCAAATAGAATTAAGGTGCTTCGATCTGAAGATTTTATTATTGCTCTAAAACTGCTAGGAATAAAAGATAGAAGAATTATTTTTGCTCATATTTTAAGACATTATTGTTTATCAGATATTTTATTTCAGGGATCATATATTTGTGCACAGATGATTTTTTTAGATTTCACACTTTCAGTTTTGGATTATGGTTCTTCAAATACTTGGGGTGTTGATCTTTGGACTTATTTTTCCAAAGATCATTTTCATTTTCATTTTCATATGTTTATCCAATTAATTGTTCTTTTTTCCTTTACAGCTTTCTTTTTTCATTTATCCAGATTTTTTGAAGAACGAGGCCAAACGTGAGTAATATTTTTAATATCGAAGGTCTAAATTCAATTATTTCATCCCCCAATGGCCCCGTTTATGTATTAAATGATATTACATTTTCTATACCAAAAGGGAAAACCATAGGTATAGTAGGTGAATCAGGGTCAGGAAAAACGCAATTAATGATGGCCATGACAGGAACCCAACCATTAACCCCGGGGATTGTATCCGGGTCTGTACATTATTATGATCATTCTGATATATCATTTTATCCTGATGAACTTGAATTAAAAAATCATTATCGAGTACACCGGAGAGTTAATTCTGAAAACTATAAACGGAAAAATGCTCACAGTTTTGAACAAAGCGTAAGGGAACAGTTTTCGGAGTTGAGAGGTACAGTTTTTGGTATAATTCCACAAGACCCAAAATCATTTTTAAATCCTTATTGGACTATAGAAGAATTATTTAAAGAAGCATATAACAAGTTTTTTGAAATTGGTCAGATTAAAGAAAAAAAATTAGAGACATTTATTCATAATAATTTTGAAAAATTTGATTTAGATATTGCAGTAAAAAATAAATATCCAGATGAATTGAGCGGGGGAGAAGCTCAACGAGTAATGAATGCATTTGTATTGGCTCATAAACCAAAAGTTGTTTTTGCTGATGAAACAACAACGGGTATTGACGTTAGCCGTCAAAAGAAAGTTATCAGCCAGTTTAAATTGATCCAGTCAGAAAATCCGGATACAACAATTGTCATCATTTCTCATGATTTTGCATTTTTAAACCATTTAGTTGATACATATGTTGTTATGTTTGGTGGATTTGTACTGGAAGCGATTAATGATATAAATAAGCTGCGTAGCAGGGAAACACTCCATCCCTATACAGCTGATCTATTGTTATCGTTAGATTCGTCCAACAATAATATTCAGAAAGAAACAATCGATCATTTCATCGATCTTACAATTAAACCCCAAGGATGCCCCTATAAAGACAGGTGCAAAGTATTTACCATCGGCACTCGAGAGTTACAACATAAATGTGAAAGTGAATTTCCTCCTATTGTTGATCATTCTAATGAACAATTAATAGAAACAAAAAATACAGATTGGCAAAGATGTTGGCATCCATATTTAGAAGCTAAATAATGTCTACAATACTTAAACTTGAAAATGTCAGTTTTTCCTTTCCAGATAAATCTATATCTGGGAAAAATGATTGGATCCCTGTTTTTAATAATGTCAGTTTATCCATTAAGCAAGGTCAAATTATAGGTCTTGTTGGTAAAAGCGGTTGCGGAAAAACGACACTGGGTAAACTACTAGTTAATTATTTTAGTTTAAACAATGAGGATGTTAAAATAACGGGGACGATTAATTATTATACTGACGATGCAATACATGATATCACCTCTAAAAAATATATTAAACAATATAAAATCCAACCCATTCAAATGATTTTCCAGGATCCTAAAATTTCATTAAACCTAAAAATGAAAACTTATGATCAATTAAAGGAAGCTATTCTTACTAAAAATAAGTTAAAAGGTCATGCTCTTAAAAACAAAATATTTGCAGTAGCTAAACAGTTTAAATTAGATGAAAAACTAAATTCAACGCCAGGAAGTATGAGCGGTGGCGAGAGAAGGCGCTTGGGTTTAGCAAAAATTATTGCGACAGAACCAAAGATAATTATTGCTGACGAACCCGTAGCCAGCCTGGATGTTTCAATTAAGTATGAAATAATGAAAATTATTTTAAGTTTAAAAAACAAAGGTCAGACTATAGTGATCATTTCTCATGATATTGCCCTAATAAGAAAAGAAGCTGACGTCATTTTTGTTATGAGCGATGGAGAAATAGTTGAACAATGGTTGCCAGTACAAGACCCGAACCATAGAGCTACCAAACAATTATTAAAAGATTCAGAAGAAGTAAATGCACCATTAAAAAAATTAATAACAATCAGTAAAGCGTAGTAATTCAATGTGTAATAAACAATTCACTTATTTTATTGTTATCTTTTTGCTTGTCTTTGTTTTTGCACAGGAAAATGAAATAATAATTGAAGATGTTACACAAAGGGGTGTGAGTGATGTTACCTTCTCGACTGCTCCAGGTCCAGGGGGCCCTTATTATCTATATTTTTGGGATAAACGATCAGAGCAGGGTTCTTCATTTAAATTTATTGCAACCCTTCCTGCAGGCAGCACTGCCAAATTATCTCAACTAAATAAAGTAAGTAAAGAATTAAGGAAGAAAATCAAAAGTTCATTAAAACCAAATAAACGTTATTGGTTTACTATCAATTCTAACAACGGACTTGATGAAAAAATTCGAGCTTCTGTTAGTACTCTAACAGCTAAAATAAAAAAAATTGAAATAGAGGAATCTGACAGTTCTGCTATTATTGAACTAATCGATAAAAAAAATCCAAAGTACACGGATTATTTGATTACTCTTATTAGTGATCAAGATGATAAACCTGAATATGTGGGTTCTGATGGCCAATTAGGTGAAGAGGAAAACTGGTTTAAATTCAATAAAACAAAAAAAATAGAAATAAAAGGACTTCTTCCTGATTTACCGTATACGTTAAAAATCAATACAAAAAATCTAGATAAAAAAATATCAGCACCTTTAATTAAAAAATTCAAAACACAACTAAAAAAACCTAAGATGCCATCTTTTCTACATATTGCTCGTGTTCATGAAAACTTTATTGCCAAATGGAAATTAGAATTTTCACATACAGACACATTAATTTTTTCATCAGATAAAGAACCAGTCATTAGCAAGATTGCCATGGATAAAAATTCTATGGTGGATCATCATGCATTAAACAAAAAATTAATTGATTCAAAGAGTATTAATAAATTTTACCTAAGAAGATCAAATCGTGCTGGTTCTAGTCAATCATTAACTTATTTGTTAACAATTGACCATCTTTATTATGAGGGTGATTTGGCAGGGTATGATATTCCGGAAGCTGTTATAACATTTCGTGCAGGTGGTCAGTTAAAGGAGGGAGACACCTTGAAGA
>Ga0208641_1000947_pt1 | contig 15648 bp, 17 predicted proteins | sample ETN02SmetaG_2_FD_185789 | JGI IMG/M metagenome (GOLD analysis project Ga0208641, IMG submission 185789) | Marine microbial and viral communities from oxygen minimum zone, Eastern Pacific Ocean - ETNP2014F10-02SV253 (SPAdes) (version 2) | ecosystem: Environmental > Aquatic > Marine > Oceanic ... | reverse complement strand
CATGTGATTGAAGGTTTGGATGTACCCACTATTTATGAAGTTCCTTTAATGATGCATGAACAAAATGCTGGTGAATTAATTAATGACCGATTAAATATTGAAAAGAAACCAAGTTTAAAAGATTTAAGAAAATTTATCCACAATTTTAAAAATCCGAGCCATGAAGTGACCATTGCCATGTGCGGGAAATACACAGAATTAATTGATTCATATAAAAGTGTAATGGAGGCATTTATTCACGCTGGTGTTGAAAATAATGCCAGAGTGAATGTAAAATGGGTCCAAACAGAAAATATTAAAGATGATAAGTCGGCTAAAAAAGCTTTCAAAGATATCGATGGTATATTACTCCTACCCGGATTCGGCTCACGCGGGAGCGAAGGAAAAATTCACTCTTCAAAATATGCTCGTGAAAACAAGATTCCTTTTTTAGGAATTTGTCTCGGGCTCCAATGTGCGGTCATTGATTTTGCCAGAAATGTATGTGGTATGAAAGGAGCAAACTCGACTGAATTTGATAAGAATACAAATTTCCCCGTAATTGATCTTATGGAGTCCCAAAGGGCCATTAAGATTAAAGGTGGAACTATGCGACTTGGGGCATATGATTGCGAAATCAAAGTAGGTACAAAAACCTTTGCAGCTTATCGGAAGAAAAAAATCTCTGAACGTCATCGTCATCGCTATGAGGTCAACAATCGTTATCGTAAAAAACTTGAAAAAAATGGTTTGGTATTTTCTGGCATGAATGAAGATTTGGGGGTGGTTGAAACAATCGAAATTCCAGACCATCCCTGGTTTGTTTCGGGACAGTTTCATCCGGAACTCAAAAGCCGGGTGAACAAAGCGCATCCTCTTTTTCGGGAATTCATTAAAGCAGGGGTAAAAAATAAAATCTGAAAAGATTCTATTTTTACAATAATTATGAAAATAGTATCAATAAAAAATGTAACATTTGGTGAGGATGGCTTAGGTCTTATTGCTGGGCCTTGTGTAATCGAAAGCCGTGAACATTCTTTGAAAATTGCAAATGCAATCCAAGAGATTACCGAAAAGGTCGGCATTCCATTCATTTTTAAAAATTCTTTTGATAAAGCCAATCGCTCAGCCTTCTCTTCTTATCGAGGATTGGGAATCGATGAAGGTTTGTCAATATTATCTGATGTGAAAACCCAAACCGGAATTCCAGTATTGACTGATATCCATGAAGCATCTCAAGCCAATAGTGTAGCGGATGTGGTGGATGTTTTACAGATTCCTGCATATTTATGCAGACAAACAGATTTGCTGGTGGCTGCTGCAAAAACAGGGAAACCTGTAAATGTTAAAAAAGGTCAATTTCTATCACCATGGGATATGAAAAATGTTGTGGAAAAATTAGAAATATCCGGTTGTGAATCTATTTTACTCACGGATAGAGGTACACAATTTGGATATAACAATTTGGTGGCGGATATGCGAGCTATCCCTATTATGCAAAAATTGGGCCATCCGGTAATATTTGATGCTACTCACAGCGCTCAACTTCCAGGTGGCGGTACCACAACAGGGGGAATGCGAGAGATGATTCCAACCCTGGCTAAATCTGCCGTGGCAGCGGGTTGTGATGGGATATTTATGGAGGTGCACGATAATGTGCTTGAAGCAAAATCTGATGCATCAACTCAATGGCCGTTAGACAAATTGGAATCATTTTTATCAGAATTGAAGGCGATTAAAGAAGCAATAACATGAATCAAAAAATGAAAAAAATTAAATTATTAATTTCCGACGTGGATGGTGTCTGGACAGACGGGACATTCTATAAAGGTACGGACGGGATGGAATTTAAGCGGTTTACTGTCTTGGATGGCGTGGGTATTGCCATGGCCCGTGCAGCCGATTTAAAGATTGCCCTTATTTCAGGGAGATATTCTCCTGCTACAGAGCATAGGGCTAAAGAGTTGAAGATTGAAGATGTTTATAATGGTTCCTTGAATAAACTTCCCGCTTATGAAGCATTAAAAGAAAAATATAATCTTGATGATTCTGAAATTGCATATATTGGTGACGATCTTATTGATATCCCTGTTATGGAAATAGTAGGCGTCCCAATTGCAGTTGCCAATGCAGCACCTGAAGTAAAAGCCATCACTAAATACACTACCAAGATTTCGGGCGGATATGGTGCTTTCCGTGAAGCAGTGGCCTGGATTATTGAAGAAAAGGGAGAAACAGATATTGTAATGCAAAGAATGAAAGAGAAGGTCATAAATAGTTAAGGTTAATGGTTAGAGGAATAAGAACAATGTTTAATCATGTAACTTGTGGTAATTATAGTTTTTCATCTAAAGCATTACCAATTTATAGAAATAATAAACTGATTTAAGTCCATGCGACTGTTTTTATTTATTTTACTGATTTTTGTTTCATCCTGCGCCCGCGAGCCTATTTTAGAAATGCCATCTCGTGATGGGATGCCCGATCAGGAAAGTTGGGGCGTGACGATTGTTTTGACCAGTGAAGGTTTAATCCGGGCTAAAGTTCGTTCGGGTCATTTAGAAAAATATAATGAAAAAGAATTTGTTCTATTAGATAGTAGTGTCATGGTAGATTTTTTTAATGAAAAGGAACAACACACATCTGTACTTACATCAAAAACTGCGGAAGTTGACCAAGCATCCAACGATATGAAGGCAATGGGGAATGTGGTTGCTGTATCGGATAGTGGAATCACGCTTTATTCTGAAACATTAACTTGGAATTCCAAAGATGAGAAACTTCATACAAAAGATAATATTATGATTACCACTTTGGAAAAAGACACTTTGTATGGAGTGGGATTTGAGTCGGATTCGGATATGGAGAATTGGAAAATATTGAGCCCGTCAGGTGTGACAGGCAGGGAATTGGAATGAGGGATCGTCATAATACTTTGAGCACAAAAGGGCTGTACAAGCAATACGGTAAACGTATGGTGGTTCGAGATGTGGATGTATCTGTAGATCGTGGCGAAATTGTAGGATTGTTGGGGCCAAATGGTGCAGGAAAAACCACAACATTCTATATGATTACTGGCATGATTAAACCAAGCAAAGGATATGTATTTTTGGATAAAACAGATATTACCCAAAAAGCCATGTACAAGCGAGCAAGGAAAGGAATTGGCTATTTAGCACAAGAGCCATCTATTTTTGGTAAACTTTCAGTAGAAGATAATTTGTTATTAGTTTTAGAAATGATAGAAGGTCTTTCTAAAAATGATCAATTAGAAAAAAAGAATCGTTTATTAGAAGATTTATCAGTATCTCATTTGGCAAAAAGTAAAGGAAGTACATTGTCTGGCGGTGAACGACGTAGAGTAGAGATTGCCCGTAGTTTGTGCATGGACCCCGACTTTATTTTATTGGATGAACCTTTTGCAGGTGTTGACCCAATTGCCGTAGAAGAAATTCAAGGAATTGTTCACTCCTTAAAAGAAAAAGAAATTGGTGTATTAATAACAGACCACAATGTGCGGGAAACACTTTCAATAACAGATCGTTCCTATCTATTATTTGACGGACAAATATTAAAGTCTGGCACATCTGAATCTCTCGCAAATGATGAAGAAGCTAGGCGGCTTTACCTTGGAGAAAAATTTAGGCTAAATTAATGGCAACATCCTTAAGACAACTCCAAACTCAAAAACAAAAACTTGCCCCAAGACAAGTTTTGCAGGCTCGCTTACTCCAGTTGAATACGGTGAATCTTGAACAGGCAATTCTTTCAGAATTAGAACAAAACCCATTGTTGGAACAAGTTGAACCGGAAGAGTCGCAGGAGGAGGTCAAGGAAGAAACGGCAGTTGATGATATGGATGTTTCACTGGAAGATATGTACAGCGATGAATCTACCTATTATTTTTCTGAAGAAAAAAAGGACATGCCGCTCCCGGATCGGCACACACTGATCGAAAATATGATTGATCAACTCCAGGATACAAAAATGGATGAGCATGAGCGGGAAATTGCTGAAGAGATCTTATGGAATACAAATGAGCGTGGCTACCTAGATACAGATTTAATCTTAATTGCGGATCGGTATGAATTATTGGAAGAAGAGATCACGCCCATTCTTCATAAAATTCAACGATTGGAGCCTAAAGGGATTGGATCTAAGAATTTGGAAGAATGTCTTATGATTCAACTAGAGGATGAGGAAGGATCTTTATCACATCGAATCATTCATTTGTGTTTCGACGATTTTATGCATAAACGGTACGAAAAGATTCGTGATCGTTTAGACTGTACGACAGAAGAATTACATGATGCGGTAGAACATATTTCTCATTTGAACCCACGGCCTGGTGAAGGGTATAGTGATAAATTTCAAACGGTTATTCCTGATGTAATTATTCGAGAAGACGGAGATGATTGGGTCATTACCACCAACGATGGTGGTCTTCCAGAATTGCGAATCAGTCAGGCGTACGAAGATAATTTGGAGAATGGTAGTTTCAATAATGAAGCAAAGAAATTTATCAAAGAAAAAATGGATTCTGCAAATTGGTTTATTGAAGCGGTCCATCAGAGGCGGATTACCATGGTGAATGTGATGCGGTCCATCATTTTATTTCAACCAGAATGGTTTGCAGGAAATATGGATTTTCTTCGTCCTTTAAAGCTTCAGGATGTGGCGGATAAGATCAAGATGGATATTTCTACGATCAGTCGCTCTACAAGGGGGAAATTTGTTGATACACCCTACGGTATTTTTGAACTGAAACATTATTTTACTGATTCCATTGAATTAAGTGACGGGCGCATTTTGGGAACATTTATTATAAAACGTGCTTTGAAAAGAATCATTCAAGATGAAGACAAACATAAACCATTGAGTGATGATATTCTGGTAGTTGAATTAGCCAAAGATGGTTACACATTAGCCAGGAGAACTGTAGCAAAATATCGGGATCAGATGGGCTATCCCGTGGCAAGGTTAAGAAAACAAATATAAAGGAGTAGTTATGGCAACGCGACGTGTAATGTTTGGGGATCAGGAAGTTGAGATCCCTGAATTTAATTTTAAAATAATGCCACTTTTGGCAGCAGCATTGGCACTATGGTTATTTACTGGTGTGTATATGGTGGGCCCGGATGAAGTGGGTGTTGTCCGAACATTCGGTGAATATACCCGGGTGGCCCAATCTGGATTGAATTACCATTTCCCCTATCCAATCGAGCAGGTGAATACGCCAGCAGTTACGGAAGTAAAACGGATTGAAATCGGATTTCGCACACTTCGAAATGGTCAATACAGGACGGTTGAGAAAGAGAGTCTTATGCTCACAGGTGATGAAAATATCGTCGATGCTGAAATGATTGTTCAGTACAAAATTAAAGATCCGGAAGCCTACTTATTTAAGATTGTGGAGCCGGAATTGACAGTTCGGGAAGCGGCAGAAGCTAGTTTGCGCACAGTTGTGGGTCGGAATAAGATTGATGAAACATTAACCACTGGAAAATTCCAGATTCAAGAAGGGACTAAAACCCAACTGCAATCGATTTTAGACAAATATGAATCGGGAATCCATGTGGTGGCCGTACAGTTACAAGATGTGTCTCCACCAAAAGAAGTGATTGGTGCATTTAAAGATGTAGCATCCGCAAAAGAGGATAAAAACCGAATGGTTAATCAAGCCGAAGGATACCGAAATGATATTATACCTAAAGCTCGCGGTGAAGCAGAAGCAATGATTCGTGATGCGGAAGGATTTAGAGAATCTCGAATTAAACGTTCAGAAGGTGATGCTGCAAAATTCACAACCATTTTGAAAGAATACAGAAAAGCAAAAAGTATTACTCAAAAACGATTGTATTTAGAAACCATGGAAAGGGTGTTACCTGATATTGAAAAAATAATTGTTCCAGATAAGGATAGTGGAAATATGTTAAACTTATTGAATTTGAATCCTGGAAAAGGAGGGAAAAAATAATGAAACGCTTTTCTATTGCGATATTTACACTCATTATATTATTCGTTTTATCCACCATCATCGTGGTAGATGAGACAGAACAAATTGTCATTCTTCAATTTGGTAAACCAGTCCAAACTATCACCGATCCCGGATTAAACTTCAAATTCCCTGCACCAATTCAGGTCTCGAATTCTTTTGATAAACGATTATTAGAGTACGATGTCCCTCCAGAAGAGATATTGAGTAGAGACAAAAAATCACTTATTATTGATAATTATGTCCGCTGGCGGATTGTGGATCCTTTACTATTTCTCCAAACGGTGAGAGCGATACCAACAGCCAAAACACGATTAGATGATATTGTCTATTCTGAACTACGGCAGGAATTGGGAAACCATGATATGGCTGAGATCATTACTGAAACACGTGAACTCATTATGGAAAAGGTTACCATAGCCAGTAATGAAGAAACGAGTAAGTATGGAATAGAAGTGATTGATGTGCGGATTCGTCGGGTAGATTTACCTCAGGAGAATGAAGCATCTATTTATGCTCGAATGGAAGCTGAGCGGAAACGCCAAGCGAACAAATTTCGGTCAGAGGGAGAAGAAGAAGCCCAAAAGATCCGTGCGGCAACAGATCGCGATAAGACGGTAATTCTTGCGGAAGCTTATAAAACTTCACAACAAATTCGTGGAGAGGGTGAAGCTGAAGCATTGGATATTTATGCATCATCTTTTTCAAAAGATCCGGAATTTTATGAGTTCTTACGAACGCTTGAAACCTATGAAAAAGTGATTGATAAAAAAACCACATTGGTTTTACCCGGCGATTCAAAATTATTCAAGGCATTAACCCAGTAAAGAGGATGAATTAACCTTTCGAAGGTTTAAACCTTCGAAAGGTTAACGTTTAAAAATGAAAATAGATATCAGATCAACCACCATTATAGGTGTTCGACATAAGAAAAAAGTGGCCATGGCTGGTGACGGTCAAGTCACATTCGGGGATATGGCTTTTAAACAAAAAGCAGTCAAAGTAAGAGAATTTGAGACAGCGAAAGGTGGTGTGCTTGGCGGGTTTGCTGGTGCTGCTGCCGATGCGCTCACTCTCTTTGAAAAGTTTGAACAAAAATTGGATCAATATGAAGGAGATATGAAACGGGCTATCGTAGAATTGGCAAAAGAATGGCGAACAGATAAAATCTTGCGTCATCTTGATGCAATGCTTGTTGTTATGGATAAAAAACACAGTTTTATTATAGCCGGTGACGGAAATGTGATTGAACCAGATGGAGCTGTTGTTGCCATCGGTTCCGGAGGCGGTTTTGCTCAATCTGCAGCGTTGGCATTTTTGAAATCGACAAAATATTCCGCCAAAAAAATTGCGGAAGAATCACTGAAAATTGCTGCTGATCTTTGTATTTATACGAACAATACTATTACCGTTTTGGAGATTTCATGAAACCATTAACACCTCGGCAAATTGTAAAGAAATTGGATCGGTATATTGTTAGCCAAAAGAATGCAAAAAAAGCCGTAGCTATTGCACTTAGAAATCGATGGCGACGACAGCAAGTAGAAGGAAAACTACGGGATGAAATCATGCCCAATAATATTATCATGATCGGTCCAACAGGTGTCGGAAAAACAGAGATCGCCAGACGGCTCGCTTCCCTTTCCAATGCTCCCTTTATCAAGGTGGAAGCCAGCAAATTCACGGAAGTAGGATACGTTGGCAGAGATGTGGAATCCATGATCAGGGACTTAATGGATACAGCCGTGACTATGGTGGAACGGGAAAAAGAAGATGAAGTGATTGAAATGGCTGAACTACTTGCGAATGAGCGAATTCTCGATATTTTGTTTCCCGATGGCCACAAAAATGATCCCAAACAATCCAAAGAATTAAAAGAGCGTCACGAACGAACACGAGAACGAATTCGGAAAAAAATGGAAAAAGGTGAATTCGAAGACAAAATGATTGAAGTTGAAATTTCGGATGAACCAGCTGTCGGGATGCAGATTTTTGGTCCCATGGGTATGGAAGATATTGGTATGAATATAAAAGATATGATTTCCGGTTCATTGCCAAAAACGACTCGCACTAAAAAAATGACCGTAGCTGACGCCCGGGAGATTTTGACTGAAAATGAAGCGGCTAAATTAATTGATCAGGAAGAAGTGATCCGCATTGCTCGTGAACGAGCAGAAAATAATGGCATCATCTTTTTGGATGAAATTGATAAAGTTGTGGGTAATAATAGTGGTGTCGGTCCCGATGTGAGTAGGGAAGGTGTCCAGCGTGATTTGCTCCCTATCGTGGAAGGAAGCCATGTGAACACAAAATATGGTGTAGTCTCTTCAGATCATATATTATTTATTGCTGCTGGAGCTTTTCATGTGAGTACCCCATCAGATATGATTCCGGAATTACAGGGTCGATTTCCCATTCGTGTTGAGATGGACAAGCTTACAAAAGAAGATTTTGTTAAGATTTTAACACATCCACGGTCTGCATTGATCAAACAATATACAGCACTTTTAGGTGCAGAAAATGTGGCCTTGGAATTCAATGATGCTGCAATTAAAGTGGTAGCGGAATTTGCATCAGATGTAAATAGTAAAATGGAAAATATTGGTGCACGTCGCTTGCATACCATTATGACAACTCTTTTAGAAAATCATCTTTTTGAGCAACCGAAACGAGGAAACGGAAAAATTAAGATAACTGCAACAGTTGTCAGGGATTCCTTGAAGGATATTGTTGAAGATCCCGATTTAAGCCGGTACATTTTATAAAAAAATAGAAAAAAGATAAAAATGCCAAACCATTTTTTACATATAGCCGATTTTTCAAAAGATGAACTCTGGAATATGCTTCATTTGGCGAAAGAGATCAAAACCAAGTTTCATAACCGGGAAGACTATGAACCATTCAAGGGTCAATCTTTAGCCATGATCTTTGCCAAGCCATCAGCTCGTACTCGAATCTCGTTTGAAACTGGATTCACATGGATGGGTGGTCATGCACTTTTTCTTGGACCTAATGATATTGGTATTGGAAAACGTGAAGCAATTAAAGATATCGCCCGAGTTGTATCACGATATAATGATGTGATCATGGCTCGTCTTTTTGACCATCAACACATTTTAGAATTAGCAGAATATTCAGATTCTACCGTGGTGAATGGACTCACAGATTATAATCATCCATGCCAGATTATGGCAGACATTCTCACCGTTTGGGAGCATCGTGGAAATTTAGATGATATGAAAATCACGTACATGGGGGACGGGAACAACATTGTGCATTCCTGGCTACAACTGGTCAGCAAATTCCCCATGCATTTTGTATGCTGTGGTCCCAGCGGATTTGAGCCTGATGAAAAAACAGTAAAAATGGTGGAAGAATCAGGTATTTCTACCTTTGAATTATCTCATAATCCTGAATCTGCTGTAGAAGGCGCCGATGTGGTTTATACCGATGTTTGGGCATCCATGGGACAAAAAGAAAAAGCAGCAGAACGAGAACGGATTTTCGCAGATTTTCAGGTGAATGAAACTTTGATGGATAACACCGGAAAAGATACTTTATTTATGCATTGCTTACCGGCAGAACGGGGAAGAGAAGTAACGGACGGCGTTATGGAAGCGGATTATTCTATTGTATTTGATGAAGCAGAAAATCGGATGCATGCCCAAAATGCAATTATGGTCACGATGGCAAAATGAATTCTATGCAGGACGTTCTGACCTTTTTTCAATCAATCGAATCATCTACGAGGTCACTATTTCTTGTGTCCGGGTTGGCATTGTTTTTATCTCTGGAAGCTATTATTCCATTGTTTAAAATGGATTACGACAAACTACGTCATGCGGGGATTAACTTTACTTTTACACTTATAACGCTAATCATAAATTTATTTGGTGCTTTACTGATTTCAGCAGCAGTTGATTATAATTTTGAAAATAATTCTGGACTTTTAAATCTGACTGCTGATTTATCGATTTGGAGCTATGTGGTACTTGGTTTGGTTTTGCTTGATCTGATTGGTGCCTGGCTCATTCATTGGATTGAGCACAGGGTCAAGTGGATGTGGAAGTTCCACATCATTCATCATACCGACCCCAGTGTGGATGTAACCAGCGGACTGCGGCATCATCCAGGTGAAAATATTTTTCGTCTTTTATTTACAACTATAGCGGTGCTTTTAACAGGTGCTTCGTTAGGATTAGTGATGCTGTATCAAACCATTTCCGCATTTTTTGCCGCACTAACCCACGCCAACATCCAAGTTCCTAGATGGATGGATAAACCTTTAGCATGGATCTTCGTTACACCTCATTTCCATAAGATTCATCATCATTATGTCCAACCCTATACAGACAGCAACTATGGTAACATTTTTTCTATTTGGGATCATGTATTTAGAACTACTACCAGTATGGAGAATATGGATGATCTCGTTTATGGTATAGATACACATATGAGTCCAGAAGAACATTCAAATATAAAGAGTCTACTCATGATACCTTTTCAAGAATATCGACATCCGGTTGGTTCAAAATTCAGAAATTAAAATCTTGGATGATAGTTTTTTTGTTTAATTCGTACATGTAATGAAAGTATATATAATATGGCTTTTAGGCGTTATCATTTGGAATTTTGGCTTTCCTTCTGTCCCACCCATTGCAGATGTTATTGCTGCTGTCTTGCTATCTTTTGCAAGTTATCATCTTAGAAATACTCTTGGTTTATAATATTTATAATTATGATGAATAAAGATCAAGATTACTGGAAAGAGAATATTTCTCTTATCATAAAATGCCTGGTGATTTGGTTTGTGGTATCCTATGGCTTTGGAATCATTTTAGTAGATAGTTTAAATACGATACGTCTAGGAGGGTATAAGTTGGGTTTCTGGTTTGCCCAGCAGGGATCCATCTACATTTTTGTAATACTTATTTTTTACTATGCCTTTAAAATGAACGAGATTGATCAGAAATATGGGACAACCAAAGACCAACAATAATAAACACTGATATGGATTTACAGACTCTCACTTTTTTAATTGTTGGTGCAACATTTGCTGTTTATATAGGTATCGCTTTCTGGGCTCGGGCAAGGAGTACAAACGAATTTTACATTGCCGGCGGAGATATTCATCCTGTGGCAAATGGTATGGCGACAGCTGCAGATTGGATGTCAGCTGCTTCTTTTATTTCCATGGCGGGTTTGATTGCTTTTTTTGGCTATGGTGGTTCGGTATTCTTGATGGGTTGGACGGGGGGTTATGTATTGTTGGCATTGTTGCTTGCTCCTTATTTAAGAAAGCACGGTTCATTCACGGTTCCTGAATTTATTAGTGATCGGTATTATTCCAAGACGGCCCGGGTTGTAGCAGTGGTGTGTCTTATCATTGCTTCTGTCACTTACGTGATAGGACAAATGAAAGGTATCGGGGTAGCATTTTCACGATTTCTGGAAGTAGACTATGATCAGGGGCTTATGGTGGGAATGGCCATTGTTTTTATTTATGCTGTCATGGGAGGGATGAAAGGAATCACCTATACCCAGATTGCTCAGTATGTCATTATGATCATAGCTTACACGATACCAGCTATTTTTATTTCATTTATGCTTACGGGGAATCCAGTCCCCCAGCTTGGATTGGGTGGCACCCTGGAAGATGGTTCCTATTTATTGGATAAATTAGACCAAATTATCACAGATCTTGGCTTTAAAGAATATACCACTAATGCGCGATTAAGTTTATTTAACATGTTTTTCTATACCCTGTCCCTGATGATTGGAACAGCTGGTTTACCCCATGTAATTATGCGGTTTTTTACTGTACCATCAGTAAAGGCTGCTCGTTCTTCTGCGGGATGGGCTTTGGTATTTATTGCTATATTATATATACACGACAGCGCCTGCTGTAGCTGCCATGGCCAGATTAAATCTTATAACCACTATTGATCAGCCTGAACAGGAGCAAAACCTGGCCTATAAAGATCGACCTTCCTGGTTCAGAAATTGGGAAAAAACAGGCTTGCTGCAATTTGAAGATAAAAATGGAGATGGATTTATTCAGTATACAAGCACTGAAAATAATGAAATGGTAAAAGTGGATCGGGATATTATGGTACTGGCCAATCCAGAGATTGCTGGCCTTCCTAACTGGGTAATTGCACTGGTTGCCGCTGGGGGATTGGCAGCGGCCCTATCAACCGCTGCAGGCTTGCTGCTGGCTATTGCATCTTCTATTTCTCATGATCTGTTAAAGGGTGTTATCCGTCCAGAGATTTCGGAAAAAGAAGAATTAAGGGCCAGCCGAATTGCCATGGCTGCTTCGATCGCAGTTGCAGGTTATTTTGGATTTAATCCTCCAGATTTTGCGGCGGGCACAGTTGCCTTAGCCTTTGGGCTGGCTGCGTCATCTATTTTTCCAGCTCTGATGATGGGTATTTTTTCTAAGACAATGAATAAAGAAGGGGCAATTGCGGGCATGCTGGCTGGAATTGGCGTAACTCTTTTATACGTATTCCAGCATAAGGGTATTATGTTTATTCAGTCCACAGCATTCCTTGGAAATATGGAGCCGAACTGGTTTTTGGGTATAGAACCAAATGCATTTGGTGCTATTGGGGCTATCGTGAATTTTAGCGTAGCTTATCTAGTTGCTAAAAAGAACCCACAGCCACCAATTGAAGTCAGGGAAATGATTGAACGTATTCGTCTTCCCTAGATTGGATTAGTAATCCATATCCATTCCGCCACCACCTCCGCCGCGGCCACCAAAATTCTTACGATCCCATTTCTTTTTCTGCTGTTTACCAAAATTATATCTTAGATTGAGAGATGTGGTTCGACGACCGCGCTTCCGTTCGGCATACATTTCTTGTATATATAGATCGTATTCTTGAGTTGTATCAATAATAAATTTTCTATTATCAAATAGATCATTTACTTTCAGTGTGACTGATAATCGATTGTTCATAAATGATTTTTCAATACCTAAATCAGCACCATAATTAGCGGGAATCGTTCCAGATGTTATTTTCATTGTCCCACGACCGCCAACTGATAATTCTAAACGCGCCACTGTAGGAATATTTAATGTTAACTGACCGCGATTATGCATACCGTAGGATGTACCGGTCATTTCATTTTCATCCTGACCGCCAACTGTTTCAGACCTCCACCACCAAGTTGTAAGCATTAGACTTGCTAGAGGCATAGGACGATAGTTGATGATAACACTTCCACCAAGGTTCTTAGCGCTCTCAGCATTCCCGGATGTTAATTCTTCATAGCGTACGCCATTATATATGATTTCATCTCGATCCCACCAGGCGATTTGATCGGTTGTATGTTTGTATGAAACGCCAGTATTAAAATTGAATTTTCTGGAATTACTGGAAAAATTTATTTCCATCACATCACTGTATTCTGGTTTTACATATGGATTTATCGGTTGTATGTTTATAGGATACGCCAGTATTAAAATTGAACTTTCTGGAATTACTGGAAAAATTTATTTCCATCACATCACTATATTCTGGTTTTACATATGGATTCCCAGTACGAATGTGTGTTGTATCCAGCATGTCCCTAGGAAATGGATTTAATGATCTTGTCCAAGGTCTATTTACACGTTTAGAGTAGCCGAATTGTATCTGTTCTCTCTCAGTTAGTTTATAGTTCAAGAATACACTGGGATAGAAATGACTATAGGGTTCATCAATTACATCTTTTTTAACGGCCTGGTTAATAACAAAATGGGTAATACTGGTAGCAATTGTTGTGTCGCCGGTCACCTTTGCTTTGGTTTCGACCTGCTCAAACCTGAGACCGCCTTTTAAACCCAAGCGGTCATTGATTTCGTAACCTAGGGTAGTATAAAGGGCATAAATATCTTCATCATAGAGATAGTCATAGGTCCCATCCTGGAAAAATAAATCATCATCCAACGTTTTAAGTGTGGTCTTGAAACCTGCTTCCAAGTCAAAATTTTCACCCAGCTTATCTTCATAATCAAATGACGCAATAATACTTTTATTGTTCTGACGATCTTCTACTATGTTGCCTAGGTTTTTTTCAGTTTCATCTTCTTTTTCAATACCATAGCTAATATCTGCATTTAGTTTTCTTTCCTTGGAATTAAACTTATTCTCGTAGGATAAAGAATGATCCCAGCCATTTTCTAGTTCATTTTCTTTTACATCTAATATGCTGGTAACTGGTCTAGTTGTTTGAACGATCTCTTGGTTGTCCTGATCACTGTTACTAAAGGTAGATGTATAACTGATCGTGCTGGAAGATGTTGGGTAAAGATCACCGCCAAAACGGAATGAAATATTATCAGAATTTCTTATTCTTTCGGTGTTCTGATACAGATACCTGACGCTGTCACTGGGGTTAATATAAAGGTAATCAAATTCTCTTAAACCTTTACTAAATCGCTCGCCTGTTCGGTAACTGGTGCTACCAAAAACATTCCAGTTATCCGTTCGAAAATTCAAATTTCCGCTGATGTTATTCTTATTATATTCACCAGCCGAAAGAGATGTGCTGCCGTTAAAACCTTCAAATGCGCCTCGCTTAAGAACAAGATTAATAATACCCCCCACACCGTCCGGATCGTACTTTGCAGATGGATTGGTAATAACTTCTACTTTTTCAATCATAGATGCCTGCAGGTTGTCAACCATGGAGCGGCGATCAAAACCTACTTTTTTACCGTCGATTAGGACCGTTACATTTGCATCCCCACGAAGAGTGATATTACCGTCAATATCTACGGCTACTGTGGGCACCTGGTTCAAAACATCTTCACCAGAGCCGCCGGAAGCGGCTAGATTTTTACCAACAGTAAAAATTTGTTTATCAATGGTTTGGATAAACTGGCTCTCTCCTAAAACTTCCACTCCAGCAAGGTTGATAGATGAAATCTGAAGCTGAATATTCCCCAGATTCTGCTCAATGCCGCCCCCTTCACCGGGGAAAATATTAATGGGTGATATCTCTTTTGTTGCATAGCCGATGAATTCCACCACCGCCCGATATCTTCCCAAAGGTATTTCACGGATATTGAATCTGCCTGTTTTATCTGATAGTGCGCCAGTCACAACTTCATCAGAGCGCATATTGACCAAAGAGATTGAAGCATATTCAATGGGTAGGCCTGAAGTGGAATCCATTACGGAACCATTTACAACGCCGATGGCAGGCATTTTACCCCCGGCACCGGGCCATTGGCTAAAAGCAAAACTAGATAATGAAAATACAAGTATTCCAATGGAAACCGATTTTTCATAAGAGTACATAATTATTTGTTCCTTTTAAATTATTCGCATTGATACTGTAGGATATGACTCTTTCCTGCGGTTATGGTTAAATTTTTAAAATACCTCGGATAGGTAGTCCAATAATTTACATATAAAAACTAAATTGATTTTGTTATTTAGGGCTTACTAAGATTGTAAATACAGGATGTGTTGCCGGTGCAGTTAAAGCGTTCAATACTTCGAACTGCATCTTAAACTTTCTTTTTTTATCTATAGTCCTTACATCAATTATGGTTTCACCATGGGGAGGGACCACGACCAGGTCTGTATTATTATAAAAATCATATTTACTTTGATTTCGAAGAACGTAGGGTGCGTCCGAGTTGTTGGACAGTACAACGTGTACAATTGTAGAAT
>Ga0208641_1000931_pt1 | contig 15760 bp, 19 predicted proteins | sample ETN02SmetaG_2_FD_185789 | JGI IMG/M metagenome (GOLD analysis project Ga0208641, IMG submission 185789) | Marine microbial and viral communities from oxygen minimum zone, Eastern Pacific Ocean - ETNP2014F10-02SV253 (SPAdes) (version 2) | ecosystem: Environmental > Aquatic > Marine > Oceanic ... | reverse complement strand
CCCCACAACCATCTGTTCTAGTCTGAGTTCCTCCTCCACAAGATGCAGAACAACCACTCCAGGAGCTCCATGAAGGGGAGCAATCCTGCTCATAAATTTTAAATCTAGCACGAGCAGCCATATAAGCTCCACAAACGTCTTTTACCTGGATAGTTACACTACTTGCTCCAGTAACATCAACAACTTCATTTTGCCAATCCTCCGCACAACCTGCACCACAATTAGTACAAGAGCCCCAATCATTCTTATTATAACTTCCCACACTTATACTTCCTTCATCATCCTCCTTAAAATAAATCAATTCCACTTTATATGTACTACTTGATATAGGGAGATTTACGGTTGCAGAACATGTAGCACCCCCATTAATAGGATTACTAGGACTTGCACCAGGTACATAACCGGCATCACATAACCAACCCGTATCCCATACATAAGAGCTAGCTTCAGATAATGGAATAAATAATAAAACAATAGTTTGAGATAAGAATATCACAAATAAAATTATTAATCCTCTTTTCATGTTTTTTTAAAGGAAAATTAACTTATAAAGTTTCTCTTATAAAACAAATATTTCTCTTTATAATCTTTAAAGTTTAGTTTTATCATCCTTTTATTACAATAAGCGGTTTAACTTTTAAATTCTCCCTATACACAATTCACTATCTCTTTAACTTTTGAATCCCCACAACTTACAAATCTATTTTTATTATTATCTTTCTGAAATCTTATAGGGATGATCTCAACTAGACTTATTGTATTATTCAATAAAAAGACATTTGTTACTTCCTTATTTGGTTTTAGAGAATTATCTTCTCCTATTGCTATATCAAATTTAATCCCGGGATTCATTTTAATACCACTACTAATTAGGTTTTCTGTTATATCTATTGTTGCTAGTTCCTGACTGGCATCAGTTGCTACATGTATAAAATATCCTCCAACATCAAATCTCCCATTGTTTTTTAAGTCTATTTGTAATTGATAACTTCCGTTTGTGCTTTCACATTCAATATTCTTTATATAAATTGAAACTCCATCAGGACAGCTTATTGTCTCTGTTGGAACAAAGGTTTTCATCCAATTATAAACAATTGTACCCATAACAACTAATGAAGATATTAATAAGATATAACCAATCATAACACTTATTCCTCTTTTGTTTTTAATTTGTAATAACATATTCCTCTCCACCAATATTTTGTGAGATTATATAATAAAAATTTTCTCCGGGTTTTAATTCAAATTGATGTTTAGTTTCACCTATATCAATTTCTACATTATCTCCTGTAGGAGCATAGTCTTCTTTTTTATATTCTTGTTTTTTTATTGTTTCTCCAATTTTCTTATCACCAACATCAACAGAAATTTCAACTTCAGTAATATCACTATATGTTGCAACTGATACTTCTTCATCATCTCCGAAAACAAAATATAATTCTTTCCCTTCACCTACATATTCTGTATAAAGCTCTGTGAAGTTTTCTAAAAGAGAATTAACATCTTCTTCCTGATATACTCCATATCCTATAATCTGTTCACTTTCAATTCCTAATTCTTCACCCAAATCATAAAGTCTTATTGAAACATTCTTTTTTGAATAATTTGAAACCGCAGAAAGACCAACTATTATTCCTACAATTACAATTGCTGCAAGTAAATAAAATTGTCCTCTTTTATCCATGTAGAAATTAATTTTAATATGTTTATTAATGTTTTGAAGAAAGAATCTTAAAATAATTCTCTAATTTTCTATAATTTAAAAGAAGTGTAGACCCAGAGGTTTGCTCAAAGATTATTAAAAAGCAACCCTTATTTTTCCTCGGTTCTGCAACCCGCTAAGCATCTTAACAAATGTTTAGGGCTGCTCCGATCAAGGTCTGACCCGATTCTCATATGCAAGATCAAAGCGGACAAAACGTCAACGTCCAAATGAGGACTTTTTAACGCACTTATTACGCCCCTCTTGCAGTCTGCCATAAAGCCCATTTGCAAATAGCGGAGGGCTAACCCGCTAACCAGTCTACAAGATTTATTGAGAGATAATAGTTTAAAAATGCTTTTATTTCTTAGATTAATGTAGAACTTTATCCTTTTTTATTATCTTAAATTAATGAATTATTAATTTTTCAATAACTTTCCCATAAAACTAGTTTATTATCTTTATCTCTTAAAAATAGTGTATCTCCTGAATCTGTCCAGATAGATTTTTCGCCTTTCCAAAATAAAGTTGTTTTAGTATTTTTATTATCTTCAACCTTTATTTCTACATTACTATTACTTTCCAAAGTAAATTTATCAAAGATAAAATTTTTTCTTCCTTCGTCTTTAATTCTCCATCCAGTTAAATCACAATTAAAAGAGCATCTATTGTAAAAGACTATTTTATCGTTTCTATAATCAAATTCCTTTAATTCAATACACATAGCACAATTATCATAGGATTTTTCACACAAGTTTTTATTAGTTAAAACACATTCTTCCCAAGCTTTTTTAAATTCATCATAATAAATATCTTTTCCCGACGGGAAATAGAAATTTGCAAAACCATTTTTAACTAACTCTAAATTTATATTTTCTCCTTTAATAAATATATAAGCAAGAATTCTCTTATATCTGTCATATTTATCTTCTCCAAATTCAAGTTCAATTGTTTTATTGGAAGATGATTTCTTCAAAAACTCCTTTGCTTCATTATAATATTTCTCTCCTTTTTCAGGTGCATTAATTCCTAATAGCCGAATCGATGTTTTATTCTCTACGACAATTGTATCTCCATCAATAACCCGTTCAACATATACTATCTCTCTATCTTCTAGAAGATTAATTAATGCAGAATTTAAAAAAGAATAGTTAATTGTAAATAAAATCAATATTAAGAAGATAATCAGGCAAATTTGTTTGTTTTTGTTCATCAAATATCTTATTCAAGTAAGTTTATAAGAATTTAAGGGATTATATCTAAAGCAATTTATAGTATGGTCATTTACCATTCCAACTGCTTGCATAAACGCATAACAAATTGTACTTCCAACAAATTTAAAGCCTCTTTTTTTAAGATTCTTACTCATTTCATCTGAATGTCTTGTATTTGCAGGAATTTCTTTTAATTCTTTAAATTTATTTTGAATGGGTTTATTATTAATAAAACTCCAGATATATCTATCAAATGAACCAAACTCCCTTTTTATTTTTAAGAATTCTTTTGCATTTATTATTGTTGAATTAATTTTTAATTTATTTCTGATAATTCCCTTGTCACCAAGTAATCTTTTAACGTCTTCAAGATTATATTTAGAAATTTTCTTCACATCAAAATTATCAAATGCTTTTTTGTAAGTTTTTCTTTTTTTAAGAATTGTACTCCAAGAAAGTCCTGCTTGAGCTCCTTCTAAGATTAACATCTCAAATAACTTTCTATCATCATGGATGGGAACTCCCCATTCTTTATCATGATATTTAGTCATTGATTCTGTATTTGCCCAAGAACATCTTTTTTTCATTGTAAAAATTAATATTATGCGGGAGAAAGGATTCGAACCTTCGCAAGCACTAAGCTACAGCCTCTTAAGGGCTGCTCGTTTGACCACTCCGACACTCCCGCATAAAAAAAAGAAATATGCTTAACTTATAAAAGTTGCTGATATCCAAGATAAAGTTTATTGCAGAGAAGTATAGAATACGAAAGAAAATAAACAATCTGAGGATTATTTAGATAGTTTTAAAGTTAGTTAGTTTTATTCATTTTAAAAAAAAGATTATTTGTCTTAGAGTTTACTTCTACTTTAACCCTTAAATTTATTTAAAATGTAAATCATTTAATTTAGTTAATGAAAATAAAGATTATCTCAAAGTATGAAGAAACAAAAGCAATGTTAAGAGATAAAGTTAGGAAAGGGATTATCTCTGTTTTTGAAAAAGAGAAAGGAGATTTTCAATGCTACTTTTGTGAGAGTCCAATAAAAGGTAGAATAAGAATATTAATAGATGAAGAGTTAGAAGGTAAATGCAAGTCATATTCAAAATATCCTGTCGGAGAGGGTTGTTACAATCAAGCAAAATTATATATGTATTTTTCTGGAATTCCTTTCTCTTTAAATTAAATTCTTAGAAAAGTTTAAAAACAAAAATAATGATTTTATAATAATTAAACAAAGGGAAAATATAAATGAGTGCAGAAGAAAAAATTCAGAAGTTGATGAAACAGCAAGATAAGATTCGTAATATTGCGATTGCAGCACATATTGATCATGGGAAAACAACTTTCTCAGATAATCTACTTGCAGGAGCAGGAATGCTTTCACAAGAAACAGCAGGAAAACAAAGAGTTTTAGATTTTCACGAAGATGAAGCTTCTAGGGGTATTACAATTGATTCAGCATCAGTTTCTATGATTCATAATATTAATGAAGAAGATTATTTAATTAATTTAATTGATACTCCCGGTCATGTTGATTTTGGAGGAGATGTAACACGGGCAATGCGTGCAGTTGATGGTTGCATTGTTTTATCTTGTGCTGTTGAAGGAGTAATGCCTCAAACAGAAACAGTACTTCGTCAAGCACTAAAAGAATTAGTAAAACCAGTTTTATTTATCAATAAAGTTGATAGATTAATTAAGGAAGTTAAATTAACTCCTCAGGAAATGGAAAAAAAATTCATTTCAATTATTGATCATGTTAATGAATTAATTGAAAATATTGCTCCAGTAGGTTATAAAGAAAAGTGGAAAGTAGGTGTTGGAGAAGGAAGTGTTGCTTTTGGTTCTGCATTTCATAATTGGGCTTTAAGTTTTCCTCACATGAAAGAGAAAGGGATATCTTTCAAGGATGTTATTGAGGCTTATGAAAAAGATAATCACAAGGAACTTGCAAAAAAAGCACCATTGCATGAAGTTGTTTTAAATATGTCAATAAATCATCATCCTAATCCTATAGATGCGCAGAAATATAGAATTCCAAAGATATGGCATGGGGATACTGATTCACCTATTGGAAAGAATTTAACTAATTGTGATTCTAAAGGAGAAATAGCTTTTGTTCCCATAAAAATCGTCGTCGATAAACATGCAGGAGAAGTTGCTGCAGGTAGATTATTTTCAGGAACAATAAAACAAGGAGATGATGTTTTCATGAATCTTGCAAAAAGAAATACAAGAATTCAACAAGTATCTGTCTACAAAGGAGCACAAAGACTTATTGTTGATGAAGTAACTGCAGGAAATATTATCGGAGTTGTTGGATTAAAAAATGTTTTTACAGGAGAGACTGTTAGTAAAAATCCAATAGAGCCGTTTGAAGCGATAAAACATTTATTTGAACCTGTTGTTACAAAATCAATTGAAGCAACTAAGGCAGCTGATTTACCCAAATTAGTTGAAGTATTAAAACAAGTTGCAAAAGAAGACCCTTCAATAAGAATTGAGATTAATGAACAAACAGGAGAAAGTTTAATGTCTGGTATGGGGGAATTACATTTAGAGATTATTGAGAACAGAATTAAAACAGAGAAAGGATTAGATGTTAAAACATCTTCTCCAATTATTGTATATCGTGAGACAGTAAATAAAGAATCAATTGTATCTGAAGGGAGAAGTCCAAATAAACATAATAGTTTTTTTATAAAAGTTGAACCACTGGATGAAAATATTTATGAAGCTATTCAAAGCGGAGAATTAAGAGAAGGAAGAGTTAAAAAGAAAAATAAAGAAGTTTTTGATATACTTTCTAATTTAGGATGGAGCGGGGATACAATTAGAAATGTTAGGAATATTTACAAAGGGAATATATTCTTGGATGAAACAAGAGGAGAAGTTCATATTGGGGAAGTAATAGAAATGGTACTTGATGCATATGAAATGGTAATGAATCAAGGACCTTTAGCTCGAGAACCTTGTATGAAAATGAAAGTGTCATTAATGGATATTAAACTTCATGAAGATGCTATACATCGTGGTCCTGCACAAGTTTATCCGGCGGTAAGAGAGGGAGTTAGAGAGTCAATGAAAAAAGCAAGTCCAGCACTTTTAGAACCATTGCAAATTCATGTAATAGAAATGCCTGATAAGTTTTTAGGAGCAGTAACAAAATTAGTTGGAAGTAAAAGAGGGCAAATGATTGACGTTAATCAAGAAGGGACTAATGCTGAACTTAAAGCTAAACTTCCTGTTGCAGAGATGATTGGATGGAGTAGTGATCTAAGATCAGCAACAGAAGGAAGAGGTACTTCATCATTGTCAGATCAGCAGTTTGAGAAAGTTCCAATGAGTATACAAGCAGATATTATTAAGAAGATAAGAAATAGAAAAGGATTGGCGGAAAATCAATAAGGAAAAGATTTATAAATACAAATTTTTTTAAATTAATATTAAAAATTCTTTTATGAATTTGAAATGGCTAGAGAAAAACCAAATATGAACGTAGTCTTTGTAGGGCATGTTGATGCAGGGAAATCAACTATAGTTGGACGAACAATGTTTGATAGCGGCGCAGTATCTGAACAAGAAATGAAAAAATTAAAAGAAGAAGCTGAAAAACATGGTAAAGTTGGTTTTGAATTTGCTTATGTAATGGATCATATTAAAGAAGAAAGAGAAAGAGGAGTAACAATTGATTTAGCTTACAAAAAAATTATGACTCAAAAATTCCAAATAACAATTATTGATGCTCCAGGACACAGAGATTTTGTTAAGAACATGATTACTGGTGCTTCACAAGCAGATGCTGCTTTTTTAGTTATTGCAGGTAAATCAGGAGTTCAACCTCAAACAAAAGAACATTTATGGTTACTCCGAACAGCTGGTATCAAGAATATTGCTGTTGCTATAAATAAAATGGATGAATTAGATTATTCTGAAGAAAAGTTTAATAAAGTTAAGGAAGATATTGCAAAAGAATTAAAAGGGGTGGGAATTGATTCTGAAAAAACTCAATTTCTTGCAGTTTCAGGGTTACAAGGAGATAATATTGTTAAAAAATCAGACAAAATGTCTTGGTATAAGGGACCAACAATTATAGAGCAATTTGATAATTTTCCTATTCCAGAATTACAGACTAACTTACCAATGAGAATGCCTGTTCAAGATGCTTATGAAATTACTGGTATTGGGACAGTCCCGGTTGGGAAGATAGTTACAGGAGTAATGAAAATTGGTCAAAAAGTTAAAGTTCTACCGGGGAGAACAGGTGAGGGAATTGAAGGAGAAGTTAAAACTATTGAAGCTCATCATGAACAAATGCAAGAAGCAATTGCAGGAGATAATGTTGGTATAAATATAAGAGGAGTAGGAAAAAAAGATATTGCAAGAGGAGATGTTATTTGTGATGCAACAAAACCAATCCCAATTGTAAAAGAATTTATTGCAACAATAACTGTTATTAATCATCCGAGTGTTCTTGCTAAAGGATATACTCCCGTATTTCATGTTCATACAGGTCAGGTTCCTTGTCAATTTACAGAATTAATTGCTCAGATTAACCCAGGTACAGGAGAGGTAATAAAGGAAAATCCAGATTTTCTGAAAAATAATGATGCTGCTAGAGTAAGAATTAGGCCACAAGGAAATTTAGCACTAGAAACACAAAAAGATAATCCTGCAATGTCAAAATTCTCAATAAGAGATGCAGGAATAACAGTTGCTGCAGGAATGTGTACTGAAATTACAGAAAAAAAGTGATTAACTTATAGAAAATAGTTCTTTGAAGATAAAATGTATTCTTTTAAACACATTCCAGAGACTATAAAGTAAATTTCTATTTTTTTCAATTTTAATTTATAATTGATTAAATATAGTTGGTGATTCAGATATTTTTATTGCAATATAATTAAAAGATAAGATATAAAAGCTAATTCTTTTTAATAATTTTATGCAAAAAACAATACAGGATATAGAAAAGAAATATGATTTAGAATTCGATAAGATTATCTCTAGAATTAAAAAAGAAAAAGCAAAACTAGTTTTATTACAGTTTCCAGATGGATTAAAACCTTATTCAACTGCAATTGTTAATTATTTGAGAGAAAAAACAAATGCTGAATTTTTAATTTGGTTAGAATCTTGTTTTGGTGCATGTGATATTCCAGTTGGATTAGAAAAGATAAAAGTAGATTTGGTTATTCAATTTGGGCATAATTCTATGATACCGAAATATTAATATATCTATTTATCCAATATATTGTTTAGAGGATAAAGATGGTTCTTGATGTTTTCAAAACAAAACTAGGAGAATTTCCAATCCAGCATGATTATCCTAAAGCTAGGATATTAAATGAGGTTTATAGGAAAAAAGAGAATATTACTCATAATACTTTAAAACATGTTTTAAAAAAAGCTTATAGAAACTCTACTTACTTTCGTAATGATGAGGTTGATAAGAGTCCTGCATATGGTTTGGTAGAGATAAAATTCGGATTTAGAAAGAAGATATTGATATCCTTTCCTTGGAAAGATATAGGTTCTGTAAGAGTATATCTTAATAAGGAAGTTAAAGAGAATAAGGTAAATAAAGTTCTTGAAAAGATTATCCGTGAGATTGATAAGGCTAATTTTTCTTGGTCTGAATCTTTATGCCTTTCTAAATAAATTTAATAATCAGGAAGTTTCTCTTTGCTTTCAGCTGGTTTTTCTTCACTTTCAGCTGGTTTTTCTTCTGATGATTTTTCAGTTTCTTTTAAGTCCTCTTCTTTTACAGAATTTACCATTTCCTTAAATTTAGGAAAATCAGCTGCTAAAATCCTTACACCTGATTTTGTAAAACCAGTATATCTTTCACTAGTTACAAACTCTCTTATTGTAAGCCCTGTTCTTCCTCCAAAATCATCAATTCTAAAGATAATATCTGTTGTATCGTTCTTATTTATCTTTCCAATGTCTTTTTCCATTTTAATATTTATAAAATTGATTTTATAAAGTTTGTGGGGCTAGATTATTTCTGCCTTTATTATCTTAACTTCTTGTAGTGGTCTATCATTTGCATTTTTCTCTATTTTTGCGATTTTATCAACAATTTCTATTCCTTCAATTACTTTCCCAAAGGCAGGATGTTTTCCATCTAAGAAGTTATTATCAACTAGATTAATAAAAAACTGACTTCCTCCAGTATTCGGACCTGCATTTGCCATTGAAATTGTTCCTCTATTATTGTTACTATTTTCTGTAAATTCATCTTTAATTGTATAACCAGGGCCACCAGATCCAGTGCCTGTAGGGTCTCCTCCTTGAATCATAAATCCATCAATAACTCTATGAAATATAACTCCGTTGTAAAATCCTTGCTTAACTAATTTTTCAAAATTTCCTGCAGTTATAGGCATATCACCATACAATTCTATTGTAATACTTCCTATATTTGTTTCCAGTAATACTTTTGTTTTTGTATCCATTTTATAAGTTGTAATTATTACTAAAGCTAAAATTAATACTATTATAAATATTATGATTTTATTTTTCATAGGATTTCTAAGAATTAATCTAATTTAAAGTTATCTAAGAAATCACCTGATTAATCTTAATACTTTTCTATCATACTAAAACTTAAATATTCCTGATTATATGATTATTTATGGATATTGAATGTTCAAAATGTAAGAACACAGGGATTGTAAAAGAGAAAGATGGAAGTGTTCATGTTTGTTGGGATTGTCTAAAAAGCGGAAGACTTGATGTTCACACAAAGAATTCACCTGATTCTAATATTAGATTATAATCTAGTTTTTTACTTCAATTTTAATATTAACATTTTTTGGAATTTGAAGTCTCATGATACTATGAAGAGCTTTTTCATTTGCGGGTAAATCAATAAGTCTTTTGTGAATTCTCATCTCAAACCTATCAAATGTTGCTGTCCCATCTCCACAAGGAGATTTTCTTGTAGTTATTTTAAGTTTTTTTGTTGGTAATGGAACAGGCCCACTAATAGCTACTCCTGATTTTTTAGCAATATCTCCAATCATACTGCAGATATTATTAAGCATATTAATATCTGTGCTATTTAGTTTTATTCTTACTTTTGACATACATTAAAATTTGAAAAATAGTTTAAAAACCTTTTTATACCTTTTTTGTTTAATATAATAAAAAGGGAAATGGAATTAGTATTTATTCAGTTAGCAATTATTCTTTTTACTGCATTTGTAGTATCTTATATAGTTAGGACATTTAATCAGCCAATTATTATTGGCTACATTATTACGGGGATAATTATTAGTCCTTTTATTATTTCATTTGGAGCATCAAAAGAGATTATAAGTATATTCTCTGATTTCGGGATTGCTTTTCTATTATTTATTGTTGGATTACATATGAATCCCAAGGTAATAAAGGAAATTGGGACTTCTGCCTTATTAATAGGTTTAGCCCAGATTATCTTAACATTTCTATTGGGTTTCTTAGTCTCATTAAATCTATTAGGATTTGATACGATTACTTCTTCATATATTGGTATTGCTTTGGCATTTAGCAGTACAATTATTATAATGAAGTTACTTTCAGATAAAAAACAACTTGATTCTCTCTATGGGAAAATTTCAATTGGAATCTTAATTATACAGGATTTAGTTGCAATTGCTGTTTTAATGTTTATTTCTTCATTATCTAATGGAACTAGCTTTAGTTCTTTTGCAGTTAGAGGATTACTTGCCGGAGGAATACTTATTTTAATCTTATTTTTTATTGGATTTTTTATTCTTCCAACAATCACTAGAAATATTGCAAGATCTCAGGAATTATTATTTTTATTTTCAATTACTTGGTGTTTTTTAATTGCTGCATTATTTAGTTATTTTGGTTTTTCAATTGAAATTGGAGCTCTACTTGCAGGAATTGTTTTATCCATCTCTCCCTATAGCATAGAAATAAGCTCTAAAATAAGGCCTTTGAGAGATTTTTTCTTAGTGATATTTTTCATAATCTTAGGATTAAATATACAAGTCTCAAGTATAAACTCTATTATTGTAAATGCATTAATATTATCAGCTCTTGCCTTGATTTTTAAACCATTAATTTTAATCACATTAATGATGATGTTTGGTTATACTAAAAGAACTAATTTTTTACTTGGAACAACTTTGGGACAAATTTCAGAATTTTCCTTAATTGTTTTAGCATTGGGTTTAACAATGGGGCATATCTCTCCAGAGGTTTTATCAACTTTAACTTTAACGGGAATAATTACAATTACCCTTTCTACATATATGATAATCTATTCAACTAAGTTTTATGATAAGATGTCTAATATTATCTCTATTTTTGAAAGAAAAAGAGTAAGAAAAGAAATAAAACCCAAAAAGAAATATGAGGCAATTCTTTTTGGATATAATAGGATTGGTTTTGGCATATTAAATTCTTTTAAAAGAATAAGAAAGAATTATCTTGTTGTTGATTTTAATCCCGATACAATTTCTGATTTAACAAAACTAAGAATTCCATCTATCTATGGAGATATTTATGATGCAGGATTTTTAGAAGAATTACCCCTAGATAAAGCACAATTAATTGTTTCAACAATTCCTGATTTCGAAACTAATAATCTTCTAATTGAAACAATAAGAGAAGAGAATAAAGATGCAATAATTATTGTTAGGGCTCATCATATCAAAGAAGCTTTAGATCTATATAGAAAAGGAGCAAATTATGTATTAACTCCTTACTTTTTAGGAGGAGAATATGTTTCAAAGATGATTGGAGAAGCAAAAATAGATGATAGAAAGTATAAGGAAGAAAAAGAGAAACATGTAAAGATGCTTAAAGAAAGAATGAAGAAAGGTCATGAACAGCTAGAGATTGAGAAGAATTAAGATTATCTTTCTTCAATATTTGGAGAATCTTCTAATCCAAATAAAGAGAAGATAAAATCAAAAAATCTTAAAATCATTTCTAAAATTATTATAAAAGCAAGATAAATAATTATTTCATTGAAAAATCCAGTAATTTCAGAGAGATTATTAAATATTCTGTTTATATCAAAGAATTTAGGATTAATTATTGAAATTGCAAGTAATGTAAAAGGTAATAATTTTGCTAAGTCTTTAGATAAATCCTCATTATAATAAGAGACCATTCTAATTGAGGCAATTATTATTGCCGAGATAATTAAGAGATTCTCAATTGCTAAATTTTCAGTTAGAAATATTAAGAAGATTGTAAATATAGAAAACCAAAAAAAGATTAAAAATGGCAAGATTAAAATATATTCTAAAAGATAGAAAATCCCTGCAAATAGTTTTGCAAGTAAAGGATGTTCTGCTCTATTGTATCTATTAAGGTTTAATCTAATTATATCTTTTGTTGCAATAAATCTATAAAACTTCCAGATAAAAATAGAATAGATAACAATTAATAAAACTATTAAAAATAAGTTGATAAATTTCTGAGCTAAAGGCGGTAATGTTGATATAAAGGAGTTGTATGTATCAATAAAAGCTGTACTAAGAGTATATATCACGCTCATATACAAATTTAGTAATTATTGTTTTTAAAAGTTTGTTTCAATAAATTTAAATACAATATTTCTTTATTTATTTCATGATTGATATAAAATTAATTAGAGAGAATCCCAAGTTAGTAAGAGAAAATATCAAGAAGAAATTTCAAAATGAAAAACTACAACTTGTTAATCAAGTAGAAAAATTAGATAGTGAATGGAGAAAATTAAGATATAAAGAGGATAATTTAAGAAGTGAAAGAAACAAGATTTCTGAAGAGATTAATAAAGCTAAAAAGTCAAAAGATAATAAAAAATCAAGAGAATTAATAAAAAAAGCAAAAGAAATTCCGGGTAAGATAGAAAAAATAGAAGTAAAAACTAAAAAACTATCTTTAGAAATAAAGCAAATTATGAATCAGATTCCAAATATAATTCATAAATCTGTTCCAATAGGAAAAGATGAAAAAGATAATGTTGAAATTAAAAAGATAGGAAAGCCAAAGAAGTTTGATTTTAAGATTAAAAATCATGTTGAGATTGGAGAATACTTAAAGGTTCTTGATTTTAATCGCTCTGCAAAAGTTGCTGGAAAAGGATTTTATTATTTAATTGGAGATTTAGCATTACTTAATCAGGCAATAATAAGATTTTCAATAGATTTTATGGAGAAAAAAGGTTATATTTATATTGAGCCTCCTTTAATGTTAAGAAAAAGTATATTATCATCAGCACTTGATACTGATGAATTTAAAAATACAATCTATGAGATAAAAGACGAGGATCTTAATCTAATTGGAACATCTGAATATTCTCTTTTGGGAATGCATACAAATGAGACATTTAAAGAAAAAGAACTTCCAAAAAAATATTTTTCTTATACTATGTGTTTTAGAAAAGAAACTGGTTCTCATGGATTAAGTGAGAAAGGTCTTTATAGAACTCATCAGTTTAATAAAGTAGAACAGTTTATATTTTGCAATCCCGAAGATTCTTATAAATATTATGATGAGATGATGAATAATTCAATAGAATTATTTAAAAAACTTGAAATTCCAACGAGAGTTTTAGAAATGTGTTCTGGAGATCTAGCAGTATGGAAGGCAAAAAGTGCAGATCTTGAATCATTTCGTTCTACAACTAAAAACTATGAAGAAATTGGTTCATTAACTAATTGTACTGATTATCATGCAAGAAATTTAAATATAAAAATACAAAGACAAGATAGTGAGAGAGTATTTTGTCATACGCTCAATAATACAGTTGTTGCAACATCCAGAGTGTTAATTACAATAATTGAAAATAATCAACAAAAAGATGGATCTGTAAAGATTCCAAAAGTTTTAATCCCTTATATGAATGGAAAGAAGAAAATTGAGGTAAGAAATGGCAAAGAAAAAATTTAACTTTAATATATTTAGAAAACCAAAAGAGGCGAAATTAAATGCAGTTAAGTTTGGTGTAGCTGGAGGGATAACAATAGCAATCTGTGTATTCTTTACAACAATTATCGAAGTTTTAGGGTTGTTTGGCGGACTTGCAGGATGGACATCATTAATTACAGAAGCTTATGGAAGTTTTGGTTATGGAGTCTCATTTTTAGGAGCAATATTTGGAGCAGTTTATAGTTTTATTGATGGATTTATTCTTACATGGATATTTGCATTAATTTATAACAAATTACTTTAATTTTTTATTTAGTAAGTTTTAAAAATAGATTTTTATAATGATAATTATGCCTACGTGGTCTAATGGCTATGACACTAGCCTGTCGCGCTGGAAATCCGGGTTCAATTCCCGGCGTGGGCGTTTATCATTTCTGCTACAATACTCAATAAAAGTGTATCCAGTGTATCCACTGATTTATATAAAATAGTTTGTTAAAAATAACATGGCAAACATAAAAATCAGTATTCATAAAAGAAATGTTAAAGCTAGACTTGAAAGTCTGAATAGTTGGAAAGTTCCTGAAAAAGTTAAAGAAGATGTGCTTGATTTTCTTAAAGATCTTGAACTTGGAAAAGTTAATCGTGGGAAGAGAATATCTAAGGCTCGGCAATTGAAATATCTTGATTTGTTAAGAACTCCTTTGGAGTATTGGAACAAGTTAGATTTAGATATTAAGGATATTGAGAATTTTGAAAGAGATTTAACTTCTAATAAAATTATATCAAGAAGAGGCAAGGATTATGCTCATGAGACTAAAAGAGATATTCGGGTTGCTGTTAAGATTTTTTTAAAGTGGAAAGTTGGAGAATCTAAAGCAATTGATCTTTGTGGTTGGATTGATACTAGAAGAGTTGATAAAACTCCTGAGTATATGAAAACTTCTGAGATAGAAATGTTGTATAAGGCTTGTAAAAATGCAAAGGAGAGGTTCTTAGTGGCTTTGCTGTTTGATTCTGGGGCAAGAGCAGAAGAGTTTTTGAATATTCGTTATGAAGATATTGAAATTCCAGAAAAAGATAATTTTGTTAGATTAACTTTGAAAGAAGAATATTCTAAGACTAAAGGAAGGGTTATTTCTCTTTATTGGAAACATAGTTTAGAATTAAGAGGGAAAAAAGAACTTTGTGAATATAAAGAACTAATTCACCATAGTGAAGTTTTTGGAAAATTTGAAGATATTTTAAGATTAATTAAAGAATAATCTCAACAAAAACATAAGTAATTTTATTTATTTTCTTACTTAAGAAATACTCTTAGGGAATTCTAAAGTATTTATTAATTAACCAATTTACGAACAGAAATGTTTAAAACCTATTAATTCTCACAAATTTAATGACTAAGAAGAAGAAAGGGGCTAAACCCGAGGAAGATATGAGAAGTTATCAAGAAGAAATTCAATATGATGATGTATCATTTGTTGTTGCTTATAAGAATATATTCCTGAAAGATAAAGAATATTATCCCTTATCTTTTGGAGAATATGATATTCATCATAAGGATAGAGATAAGGATAATAAGGAGATAAGTAACTTGGATATTATTACTCGTGACGAACACGAACAAATATATAATTTAGGACTAAGAGGGAAAAAAGAACTTTGGGTACATAATTATGAACAAAAACAAATAAGATTAAATGCAAAAAAAAAGAGAATGAGGGAGATGGAAATTTTATTGAGGGTTATTTCCCGGAAATTGAAATTTGGCAAAACAATTGGTTTATAAGGTAGATGGCTAAATCTAAGGAGAAAAATAAATAATATGCTCGATAAGAATATATATCCAAAAAAGAAAATGGCTAAACCTAAGAAAGATAGTAGACAATATGCTTATAAGAATATATATCTAAAAAATAAAGAAGATTATTCATTACCTTTTAAAAAATATGATAT
>Ga0208641_1000928_pt1 | contig 15774 bp, 15 predicted proteins | sample ETN02SmetaG_2_FD_185789 | JGI IMG/M metagenome (GOLD analysis project Ga0208641, IMG submission 185789) | Marine microbial and viral communities from oxygen minimum zone, Eastern Pacific Ocean - ETNP2014F10-02SV253 (SPAdes) (version 2) | ecosystem: Environmental > Aquatic > Marine > Oceanic ... | reverse complement strand
TTCTATCTTGGATATCAAATAAATCAATTAAATAAAAAAAATATCAAAATTATTGATGCCTCTTATAAAGGTAAGTGGTGTAGCTTATACTTAAGATTTAAAAGAATTGTAGATAGAACAGAGAAATACATTCCTCTTTTATTCAAAAAAAAAAAATTTGATACAACAGGCTCAGGTGCAGACTTAACGCAAGTGTTTTCTTCTCTATTAACATTAATTATCTTAATTTTAATTTTGCTTGTTTTCGCTTTAAATAAGAGCTTTCTATTAGTCGGACTGTTTATATCATTTGTGACCCAAATAATTATTGAATTTAAATTTCTGCTTTTTGCAAAGAAGCATTTTGGATTCAAAATGTTGTTTTTCTCATTATTTGGGATACAAGTAATCAACATGGGTATATTATTTGGTTCAGCATACTTCCTTCTCAACATGACAAAAAAATTATTGCGTAAAATTTTGTTATCCGGCAATTATAGGTAAAATAAAAAATTGTGTCTTCAATCTTTGGTTAATATTATCTATTTTAACTTCTTTGAAGGACAGATTTTTTCCTTAACATTATTGTCTTAGTTTATGTCTTGTTTATTAAGGTTTTGAAGTAACCAAAGAATATAGGTAATTCTTTAATGATATTCCTAAATCTAATTGGACTTAAACGTATTTTATGACAATAACCAAGATGAAGATAAAAAAGTAAATGATAAAATTTTGTAAAAGGTAAGCTGCATAAAAAAGGAACAATAAAACGTAGAAACGGGAAATCCACAACTATTCCCGCCAATTTTTGTAAATTCTCGACCATCATTTTTTCTTTTTTTGATTTAAATGTCAGCATTGAGGAACGTTTGTTCGATTCTAAATAAACAGTATTTTTATCCTCCACAAAATGTCCTGAAGCTATTGCCATTTTTGCCACAGTAGTACCAGGGAATGGGTAAAGCAGACCGAAAGAAGCCACAGCAGGTTTTATTTTCAAATTTAAATCAAGTGTGCGCAAATCTACTTCGAATGCGTTATCGACGGGTAGTCCCATAATATTAAAGGTAAGAATCTTTACACCATATTTATTAAAACATTGAGCTGCTTTATGTATGGTATCGTTGCTAGTGTTTCGCATAAAAATTTTATTTGCAGCTTTCTCATCACCACATTCAACACCCATCCAAACATGCGTTAGTCCAGCTTCTTTAAGGTCTTTAATATCTTGTTCCTTTACTGTACTAGCGCGAACCATACAGTTGAATGGTAAGCTAATTCTTTTTTTATAAAGTTTAGAAAATTCTTTAATCCAACCTTGTGGCCTCAGTGTAAAAACATCATCAGTAAATGACACAGTATCTAAAGGGTAACGCGCTCTTACATCTTCGATTTCTTTTATCACTAGTTCAGGTGATCTGACTCTTAAAATTTGTCCTAAACCTTTATAATTATCATTATATCGTCTATTGAAACAATAACTACATTTAAAAGGACAACCTCTAGCCGACACAAAAGATTTAGCGCCAACAGCAGCTAAATTTGGATCTGCATCATATAGAATTTGTCGATCTGGAAATGGTAATTCATTCAAATCTGGAACTAAATTGCCTAATGGATTACGATAAATCTTACCCTTGTACTTAATGTGAAAAGTTTTGGTCGACGAGTAGTCCTCACCTTTTTCTATTTTTCTAACGAATTCACGAAAGCTATAATCTCCCTCCCCTATACAAATAGCATCGATACCATCTTCTTCGATAACTTGTTGGTTAAAAGTTGGATGAGGTCCACCCATTACAGAAATAAAGTTAAAATTTTTTTTTAAAATTTTATTAAGTTTCAATATTTCATAATGTTCGCCGGTCATTACACTATATCCTATTAATTCAGGCCGAAAATCCTTTACAATTTTGTAAACATTATCGTAAATTTCTGGAACAGCAGAATTATTATTGTTTTGTGCTGAATCAGAAGTAGAAGAGATCTTCATTATAGCAGCTTTAACTTGGTGACCTTCTTTTTTTAAATTACTAGACAGTAACATAATAGCTGTACGTTCATACGCTATCATCTCTTTGCAAACCAATAGTACCTTCATAATAAATTTGTTTGCTAAATTATAAAAAAATTGACTTTTATTCTATATAAATATTACTCGTTTTTAATAGGATTTTTTTTTAAATATAAAATATAAATATTTCCATCATGTAATTTAGAGTAATTTTGTCTATTTATGACAATATTTTTTGTTATAGGCTTTAGTTTTTCTAACACAATAATTTCTGGTTCTTTAAAATTTATAAATTTATATTCATTAAATTTTCTTTGTAGCCTGCCAAATTCTTCTTTTGGTATTGCTAATTGTTGATGATACATTGGTGAACTTGAGAGAATGAATTCTTTTATGCTTGGTTCAAAGTTTGTTGAGCCTTTATAAGTGTTTAATGAATTTGCCTTATATCTGTAACCAAAAATTCCACTTACATTGGGATTATGAAATCTCCACCCCCTTTTTTTGTTTTTGAAAAAATCCAAAAAATCTTTTTCTTTAAGATTTAGAAATTTAAAATTTTCTACTAAATCATTTTCAATCATATCATGTGTTTTAGGTGAAAAAAGTCCACTAATTAAATTTAAATATTTGATCTCATTTAATATTGCCCAAATCATTAACTCACCATCAAATGTTAATAGGGATATATTCTTAGTAAAAATATCTTTTCTATTATTTAGTTTTTCTGTGACTTTTTGAAATTCTATTCTTCTATCTTTGTAATCCTGATTATTGAAACGTTGATTTTTTTCAAGATAAACATTTAGATAATAAATGCCGATTAATAAAAAAATTAAAATATTTATTTGTAACGGTTTTGGATTTAATTTTAAATAATGTTTAATTAATATAATTGAAAAAATAGTAAAAAATATAAAACCCCAAACAAATATTGCATTAATAAAATTAGATAGTAATCCTCCTGATAGAGGAGAAATTATAACGAAAAAAACAGGAGAAACAATGGTACTTAAAAAAATTATAAAAAATATATTAATTAACTTAACATTGTTAACTTTTTTTTTGTTTGAAAAATAAACAAATAATACTGATAATAATAATACTAATAAGAACTTTAGCTTAAAATATTGACTGAGGTAATAGTCTATCAATTTACTTTTTTTTTCAATGGTAAGGGCAAATGTACCCAAACGTTCTGTTACATCGCTTTCGTGATAAATTAAATTAATTATAAAAGGCGAAATAGCAATTAAAAAAACAAATATTGAAATTAAAAAATATTTATAATTATGAAACAGTTCTTTAACGATTTTGAGTTTAAATTTATAAATTAAAAAAAATAAAAAAGCTAAAAATTCATTTATAAAAAAAAAGTAATAGCTAGATAAAGAAAAACCAAATATTAATCCAAGGGCAGCCATTCTCTTTTTTTCAAAAATTACTGTTTTATCCATAAAAACTAATAAGTATATAAATGAAAAAAAATATAGGGATGGTATAAGCGGCCTAGGTATTCTTAATGAATAAAATTCGAGTTGAAACAAATTTAAATATGTAAGACCATCCAAATTTGTAATTTCTATTATAGTCGGTATCATAAAAAAAAATAAGCTTAAAAAAATTGATTCATTTTTAGAAAAAAAATAAGAGAAAATTTTATAAAAAATAAACAAGAAAATAAATATTGCAAAAAATTCAATAATAATTATTCCAAAGAAACCAAATATTTTAAGAAAAATTGCAGGAAAAATAATTGAAGCAAAGGGAATGGGTATTAATTTTAAATTTTTTACATAGGGATCCAAAGAATTATCAAGTTCAAAAAAAGCTAAATATTTAATATATGGATACCAATAATGACCATCGGCGACACTCTCAAAAATAATCTTAACAGCTAGACTTTCTTTAAAAAAATAAAATGATGAAACCCATTTAACAGAAAATAGAAGAGTTGTTATTATTAAAATAATATTGGTGGGCTTATTTCGAAACATTTAATGAAAACACTTATAATATAATTAAAAAATAATATATATAAAAGAAAGAATTATTTATACTTGCAATATTATTTATTTATCTAAAATCAACAGGGCATTCGCGTTCAGCAAATTAGTAAGTTACCGACTCCATAGATATGATCAACAACTTGTCGATATGCCGACCCTCAAGAATTCATGAAGAGAGTTAAAGAAATGCCATGAATGTTTTCTGCTGAATATTTTCATAATTTTTTATACATCCAAAAATTGTAATTTAAGCTTAAATATCATTTCAAAATAATTATCCTGTGTAATCTCTAAGATTTCTGCTACTACAGATGCATCACAACCAGTCTACAATACGTTACTTTTGCTCGGAAAAAGTGAACAACTAAAATAATTACTTCGAGCCTTTAAGAACCAAAAGATTATATTTTACTTGAAGAATTTAATGTTTTGTCTTATCTAACTCCCAAGTCCTCGTAGCTCAATTTGTAGAGCAACTGGCTTGTGATCAGCGGACTCGCGGTTCAAGTCCGTGTGAGGACAGCATATTAAAAAAAAATATATGTCACGTAGATTGTTTATTTTTAAATTAATCAAAATATTATTTTTAAATATATTAATTTTTACTTTCGTATTTATTATTTTTGAACTTACAATTAGATCAATCTGGTCAATTAAGCATTTTAAAAATCCACACGTTAATTATTGGGGAAAAACATGGTACCGCGTATTTGATAAGCATAATACTTACGTTTCATTTAATCCTAATTTAGGTTCGTTGCCAATACCAGGATTTTTCAATGAGAATATTGATTTACCAAGATGGCCAAAAAATACAAAAGTTTCAATTAATAACATGGGATTTAGAAATAATGATAATGAAGATATTGAATTTTCTGAAAATAATAGAATCTTGATAGTTGGAGATTCTTTTGCATTTGGCGATCAAGTTTCCAATAATCAAACCTTACCTTCTTGCATTGAAAGAAAATTAAAAATAAAAACTGATAATGGTGGCGTAGGCGGTTATGGAGCGGCACAATCAATTCTTAGAGCTAAATATGAGAATTCAAAAAGAAATTATTCAACAATTATTTGGTTTTTAACGTTTGAAAATTTCAGTCAAGACTTAAATTTTAATTCAAATTTTCCTACAATATTAAAAAAAGATGGGAAGTTGTATCATAAAAAAATTAGAACAAATAATGAAAAAGTATACGAAAACAAAAATAGTAATATTAAAAACTTCCTTCTAAAATATTCTTTTGTTCTTTATAAATTAAACAAAATTTTTTTTGTTAAGTCCAAACAGAAAGATTTATTGGAGGAGACTAGAGAAAATGTTTCACTTAAAGAAGTGGTAAGTTTTACAGTAAGTAACTTTAATAAAATAAATAAGAAAAAGATTTTAGTAATTTCATATAAAGATAAATCCAAAAATTCACATATAAGTGAAACATTAAATGAGCTAAAAATAATAAAACTAATTAAAGAACATCTATTATTAGAAATAGCCAAATATAAAATACCCGTAATTGATATGATTGATTCTTTTGAATCATTTTCAGAAAATGAAAAAAGATTACTGTGGTTTGATCACCTTACTCCAAAAGGAAATGAAATAATATGTAATGAGATTGTTAATTTTTTAAATGCTAACAAATTCTATAAAACCGAACCCAAAAAAGTTTTAAACATTTATTCATATTCATTTAATCGAACCTTGGAGAGGAATTAATGTCAATTTACTGTATAAGTTTTTTTCTTTACCAAATGTTATTTAACTATTTTTTTAAAATTGAAAATATATAAATTTTCTTTCGCCAAATTGACCAAATAACATCATTGCTAAAATCATACAAGTATATATAAAATATTGAATATATTTTGATGCATATAATATTGCATATCTCTTATTTTTTATCTCTTCAACTATCTCATGTGAAAACAATAGACAACTTAATACTAAAAATTGTTTTAAGTATACCAGAATCAAATCATTTGATAACGACCAATCAGTAAATATACTTTTAATTAGTATTAAGGATTGACTTAAATTTTCAGATCTAAATATTAACCATCCTACACAAACTAAATTAAAAGTTAAAAATATTTGAATATATTTATTTATTTTGTCCCAATATTTTTTTAATAAATAATATCCACCAATTAAAAATGCATGATAAATTCCGAAAAAGGCATAATTCCAGCCTGCCCCATGCCACAAACCTAAAAGAAATTCTGTAGCCAATAAGACTAATAAAAAAAAGGTTATGTGCCTTATTTGTATGGATTTATCTTTTAAGAAAGAAGAGTTTTGACAATATATATATAAAGGTGAAAACATATAGTCACGAAACCAACTAGATAATGATATGTGCCATCTTCTCCAAAAGTCTGATATGTTCAATGAAAAATAAGGTCTCCTAAAATTTTCCATAAGTTCAATTCCCATCAGTAAAGCTAAGCCAATTGCAATTAATGAATAACCTGAAAAATCACAGTAAATTTGAACAGCAAAAGAATAGGTTGCTAGTAAAGTCAATATTCCACTAGTAGATTTATCAAGGTCGTAGATTGGATCTACTAAATCAGCCATATTGTCAGCAATTAAGACTTTTAAAAAAAGACCCCAAAAAATACAATAACAACCTTTAATTATATTTTCTTTTGAAATTGAACGAGGATTTAAAATTTGTGGTAATAATCGTGAACCTCTTTCTATTGGACCAGCAACTAGTTGAGGAAAAAAAGATACGTATAAAGAAAAATCTAAGAAATTTTTGCAAGCTTTTAATTTACCTCTGTATACATCTACGGTGTAACTTATTGATTGAAATGTATAAAATGAAATACCCACCGGTAATGCAACATCAAGAAAATAGGGATGTGTTTCAAATCCAAAATTGCCCATTAAATTTTGGAAATTTTCAGCAAAAAAATCATAATATTTGAAGATACCTAAAAGAGTTAAATTTATGAATATACTAAGATATACAAAAATTTTTTTTTTGGACTTTTCTTGATTTTTTTCAACACCTAGACCACAGTAATAATCTGTTAAAGTTGAAATAAATAATAAACCCAAATATCTCCACTCCCAAGCACCATAAAATATGTAGCTTGCTATTAGGAGCATTCTATTTTGTAATTGATGAGATAATTTTATATATAAAATGAAAACGATAATAAAAAAAATAGCAAACGTTAAACTATGAAATAACATTTAGATATATATTATATTTTAAATTAATTTTTTTTATTTGTTAGTATTAGATTAGCAAGGTCATTGAGAGATTTGAATTTATCAAAATCTAATGTATCCATGTCCAATTTTACTTTTAGTTTTTGATCAACAAAAGTAATGACCAACATCATTGTAAAAGAATCGATATCTATATTTTCATCTGGATTTTTAATTTTTTTTTCGGTCTGTTTTTCAATTAATTCTTTTAATTGATCAATAATTTCATTCTTTTCCATTATTTTTTCTCTTTAGATTTATATATAAAGCACTTAGATCAAACGGAATACCTTTTTTTGTGTTTATTGTCTCTAGTTTATTTTTTAAGTCATTCATAAAATCATTCTTATTTTTAACTTCGGCAATAATTTGTTCAGATCTTGCTTTCCACCATTTCATATGTTCATCAAAAGTTCCGTATATAATTTTTTTCACGTTTTGAACTGTCAATGTGTATTTATTTATTAAATCAAATTCCATATTAAAATAATCATATATATGTTTTGAAGAAACTCTTTGCGCAAGTGATGCCGCTTTCATTATTTGTTTAAAAGTTAAGTGTTTCTTCATAGCTTCAATAACAGGCAATTTAAAACTTTCACCATCATTTTTATCAATCATAAGTATGTCGATAGTTCCGTTAGTTTTAAGAATTCTCTTTAACTCTTTTATTGAATCAATCATAGACGGAACCCAATGTAGAGCCAATGTTGATATAATTTTGTCTACAGATTTATCTTTAAGTGGTATTTTACCAAAAGTACCCTCATAAAATGAAAAATCATCATCTGATTTAAATTTATTTTTTGCAAGGGTCAACATTCCTTTAGCAGGTTCTATTCCAATGCATTTTGTTTTATTTTTTTTTAACTTTTCATAAATAATATCAAAAGCAAAAGCCGTGCCACAGCCTATATCTGCTATTATTTTATCTGTTTTTTTTAATTCAATTTTATTTACAAAATCTATTGTTAATTCACCATAAACAAAATTTTTATTCATAGGATCGTCATAAAATGCAGCATTTCTTGAAGAATAATTTGAAATTGTGATTTTTTTTAAGTACTTTTTATTATCGCTCATTTTAAAATTTAGTTTTACAAAATTTTCCTTTCAGCAATAGAAAAAAATTGTACATATAAAATATTTATATTGAAACTAACGGAATACCCAATATATACGTTTGTCGTTAATTTAAGTAAATAAATGGTACTTCATGCTGATGTGTTTATTATGTTTTATTTAATAAGTCCATTTTTATTTTATGAGCATTACCAAAACAAAAAAAAATATTATGTTATGTGTTTAATCGTTTGTAAAAAATATTATTTAATAATAATAATCTCGAAATTTAGTGGGCAGGATGTTAGAGATAATAATTAATGAAAATTTTTTTTAATTTTTTATTTTTATTTCTTTATATATTTGCAATTGGTGAAATAGGATTAAGAACAATTTCATATTTTATTAATATTTCAGATATTGAAAAGCATAAGTATGCAAAAAAATTAATAAAAAATAGTAATAATCCCAAATTATCTATTGAGCATATACCTAACTCCCAATTTAAATTAATGGGTGTTAATATTGTTTTAAATTCGCTTGGTCACAGAAACAAAGAACTCGCAATTCAAAAGCCAAAAAATGAATACAGAATTTATATTGTTGGAAGTTCATTAATAATGGGATGGGGTGTGGGGCAAGAAGATTTATTTTCATCAATTATGGAGAAGAAGCTAAATTTAGATGAAAATATAAAAAAAAACAATAAAACCGTTACTGTAATCAATAGTGGAATAATGAATACAAATACAGAAAATCATTTTCAATTAACTAAGGAGCAGTTTAACTTAACCAAGCCTGACACTATTATATTAGGATATTTTATAAATGATGCGGAGATAATTAGGAAAAAAAAAGATAATCTAATTTTAAAACATTCATATTTTGTATCGTTTGCTTATCAAAAAATTAAATCTTATTTTCTTGGCGATACACTTGAAAATTATTATATTGAATTACACAATGAAAGCAATTTAGGATGGTTATCTGTTAATAAATCTATTGAGTATTTTCGAGATTTTTCTAAAAAAAATAATGTCGATTTTGCAATACTTTTTCTGCCAAGTTTTCATGATTTTTCAGAAAACAATAAATTAAATAATTTGTATTCTAAAATTACTAATAGATTTTCAGAGATGAATATTCCAGTAATTAATACTTATGATTCTTTGTCTAAAGAATTTAAATCAAATCCTAGGAAATCTTGGATTTCTAGAAATGATTCTCATCCAAACATCAAAGCTCACGAAATTATAGCAAATGATTTATATATGTTTTTTAAATATAATATTGAGTATTAGAATTATTATTTTTTTCTTTAATATCTTCTATGGTAAAGGATATTTGATATTGGAAAAAAAGAGACTATATTGATTATTATTAATATGTCTTTTTTTTTAAAAGAACTTTGGAAATTAATAAAGGTTAAAAAAAAATACTGGCTTCTACCGATAGCGGTGATGTTAGCGCTTGGTGTAATTGTTGTTGTGATTGATGCTGCTGCTTATTTACCATTTGTCTATCCTTTTTAAACTACCAATAAAACATACTGTAATCATAGTCTTTGTAAGATTTTATTTCAGCTGCAACAACTTCATCTAGATAATTGTGTTCCATCGAAATAGCTTTAGTTTCGTCAAATTTTTTTTGTGATGCTAAAATAACACAAGATATATTGTGCATTATAAAAAATTTTGGATATTCACTGATAAGTTTGCTAGATTCAATTTAAGCATCAATTAGATGTACAGCATTGTATAAGTATAAAATTTTTTACATTTCATTTTGAAGATTTTCCCAATGCCAAGGTTGAGGCAATTAATTATAATTTGCCAGTTATATGTTCTAATTGCAAAAATGGAACAAAAGAAATTATTTTAAACGGAAGAGGAGGTAGTTTACTTCTAGTTGGAAATCATAAAATTATAGCGAATAAAATAACTGCCTTTTTTAAAAATCAAAAATCTTTAAAAAAGAAATTAACTTTAGCAAGAAATAATATAAAAAAATATACATTAAAAAATAATGTCAAAAAATATGACAAACCCTTTTCAAAATTACAACTCGCCGCAGTTAAAATTAAAATTTTATCTTTCTCTTATTATTTACAAACCATCTTACAGTATTTTTCAATCCAATTGAAATGTCTGTAAATTCCTTTATACCAGAAATTTTTTTAACCAAAGTATTATCACCGTGGGTTCTGTAAATATCCACTTTCTGTATTGATCTTTTTTTTATTTTGGGTTTATTTAATGTTAGTTGATCAATTTTTTTAATTATATTTGTAAGTTTTAAGGGTTTGTTTGAACAAATATTTATTATTAAATGTTTATGTTTCAATTTCACATAAATTAATTTTTTCAAAATTTTACTTACATCTTTTATATAAGTAAAATCTCTGAAATGATTTCCATAATTATTCAAGTAAAAAACTTTTGATTTATTGTAGGTTGCATTCAAATATTTAATTATAAACATATCAGGTCTTCCCCATTCGCCATAAACGGTAAAAAACCTTAAGCCAATACATTGGGTTTTATTTTTTTGTAATAAAATGTTTATCAGTTCCTCATTTATTTTTTTACTCAATCCATAAATATTTTTTGGTCTCAAATCATAATTTTCTTTTACGGGAAACTTGTTAAGCTCTCCGTAAACTGAACCTGATGAAGCGTAGAATAATCTTTTGATTTTAAATTTAATGGATAAATTAAAAACATTAAAAAAACCAGATATATTATTTTTAATATAAGCTCTTGGATTTATTAAAGAATATCTTACTCCTGCTTGAGCAGCAAAATGAAAAACATAATTAAAATGATATTTTTTATAAAGTTTTTCTAATTTTTCGTACTGATTAATATCGATCTTATAAAATATAAAATTTTTATTCTTATTTAATTCATTTAGTCTTTTTCTTTTTAAGTTCACAGAATAATAATCATTTAAGTTATCTATTCCTATGATATGTATTTTTTTATTTGATTTAGCTAGAAAATTTGCAAAACTAAACCCTATGAATCCGCAACATCCAGTTATAAAAATATTCATTAAAAAAATATATATATCAATTATTTCTATTTGAGTATATTTTTATGAACTTCAATATAAATAAAACTTAGCGAGGATAAGTTTATTTATGCCCTGGGCTTCATTTTAAATATTTTTGTTTTTATAAATTAATGATTAAATTTATAGTCATGTTACAATATATAAATTATAAATTCGCAAAACTCACAATATCTCTAAAATGCAAATCAAATCGCTAATATTATTTATGCCTTCTATTGAAGGGGGCGGGGTTGAAAAAAATCTTATAATAATTAGTAACTACTTTGCAAAAAAAATAAAAAATATTAAATTAATTTCTGCTGAAAATCGTCTTCGAAATTCTTTCAATAAGAAAATTAATTTTATTTCGCCCAGTTCTAAATTTTCAAAAAATAAAAATAAAATTTTTAAATATTTAATATGTTTATTCCTTTTATTTAAAGAGTATTTAAGAAATAAAAATATTTTAATTTTTGCCTTTCAAGCTAATATTTATGCAATAATATTTGCTAAAATTTTGAATATAAAAATTATTACGCGCTCAAATAGCTCTCCTTTTGGGTGGTCGAAAAATCCATTCAAAAAAATTTTATTTAGATTTTTTTTGCCAATGGCAGATGAAATTATAGTTAATGCCTACGATTTTAAAAAACAAATGGATAAAGAATTTAATTTAAAAACAAAATTAATATTCAATCCACTTGATCGTAAAAATATTGCAAAATTAAAAAATGAACAAATAAAAGATAATTTTTTTTTAGATAAAAAAAGTTTCAAAATTTTAAATGCTGCAAGACTAACAAATCAAAAAGATCATCTGACACTTTTAAAAGCGTTTAAAATAGTAAATAAAAAAATTAAAAGTAAATTATTAATAATTGGAAGCGGAAAAAATAAAACGATAATTGAACATTATATACATAAAAACAATTTGCTTCATTCTGCTAAATTAATCTCTTTTCAAAAGAATCCATATAAATATATGAATGTAGCAGACTTGTTTGTTCTTACTTCTAAATTTGAAGGTCTACCCAACGTTTTACTCGAAGCTTTGAGTTTAAAAAAATTTGTTATATCTACAAATTGCCCCACGGGACCTTCTGAAATTTTATTACGAGGGAAAGCAGGTTATTTGTTCAAAATAGAAGATCATAAACAATTAGCGAAAAAAATATTCACTCACTACAAGAACCAAAAAAAAAATAAGCTAATGACTAATTATGGCTATTTAAGCCTTTCAAGATATGATTATAAAAAAAATTGCGAAAAATATTTAAATTTAATTTTAGGTTACTTAGAAAATGAATACTAAATTTCTTTCTGGTGGATTGAGAAAAAAGAGAATATTAAAAAAAGATAAAAAAAATTTTCCTCTAGTTTCAATAATCACAGTTGTATTAAATAATAAAAAATTTTTACAACAGTCAATAAATAGTGTTTTAAATCAAAGCTATAAAAATTATGAACATATAATTATTGATGGAAATTCAACTGATGGAACATTAAATATTTTAAAAAAAAATAACTCTAAAATTGATTATTGGATATCAGAAAAAGACAAAGGCCTTTATGACGCTATGAACAAAGGAACAAAACTAAGTCGTGGTTCATTAATAGTCATGCTTAATTCGGACGACGTTTTTTATAAACATGCGCTCAAAGTAGCTACAAGTTATTTTAATAGATATAAGAATATAGATTTTCTTTTTGGAAGTGTGATTAAATATAAACTTCTACATGGTTACAAACCATGGAAAATATATTGGAGTTTTGGTTTTTATACCACACATTCAATTGGTTTTCTTATAAGAAAAAAAGCCCAAAAAAAAGTTGGTTATTATAGTACAAAATATAAATACTCGGCAGATTATGATTTTTTTTATAGGATGATTGTAAAATACAAGTTGAAAGGTATGGCTACAAAAAAAAATGAAATATTTGGAAAGTTTAGAAGGGGTGGAATATCTTCAAAGATATCTTTTATGGATTATTTACGTGAAACCATTAAAATCAGATTGGACAATGGACAAAATGTATTGTTGGTTTTGACGATTTTTATATTAAAATACACGAAATATTTAATAGACAGAATAAATGTATTTAAATAAACCAAATTATAAATCTAAGCCTAGTCAATATTAATGTGTTGATTTTATATAATAACTTTTCTTTGTTTCATAAGTTTTTATTAATCTTTCTTGCTATATGAATATATGAGAAATGTGAATAACAATGCTTTGATATTTACAGCAACCTACAATGAAATTGATAATATCAAAGATTTTATAGATGAAGTAAATAAATTAGATTGTAAGTTAGATATTTTAATAATCGATGATAACAGTCCGGACGGAACTGGAAATTTCATAGAAAAAAAAGCTAAAAGCTCTGACAATCTTACTTTGATTCGAAGAGAAAAAAAGTTAGGTTTAGATACAGCCCATAAATTTGCTTATAATTATGCAATTAATAATAATTATAGTTATTTAATTACTATGGACGCAGATTTATCCCATGAACCAAAGGAAATTATTAAAATATTAGATCGTTTAAAAAATACACCTTTTGTAATTGGCTCAAGATATATTTTGGGAGGCGAGAATCGTATGAAACCTTTGCGATTATTTTTAAGCTTTTGTGCAAATAAAGTAATAAAAAAAACTTTATCAATGAATAGTAACGAATATACTAGTTCATTTAGGGGATTTGATTTAAAAAAATTACATAACTTTAATTTAGATTTAATAAAATCAAGGGGATTTAGTTTTTTTATGGAAACAATATTTGAGTTAGATCAAAGAAATGTCCCGATTGATGAAATTCCTATCATATTTAACGTAAGAAAGCATGGACAATCAAAAATTCCAAAAATTGAATTGTTTAGGACCATAAAGAATATCTTTAAATTATTTTTTCGTAAAATTTTAAAAAGTAAAAAAAATAAATAAATTAATACAATTGTCCATTAACCATTTTGTAGATAATTTGTTTAAAACTAGTTTTTGCTTTCCATTTTAATATTTTCTTGGCAAGTTTTGGGTCGGCTTTATAAGTTCTGATATCTCGTTTTCTCATTAGCTTTTTTACATTTATTTTTAAACTACTTCTTGGAATATTTAATAATCTAAATACTTCATAAACAAAGCTCCTAAGGCTATGTCTTTTACCTGAGCCAATAACTAAATCTTTTGGATGTTTTTGTCTAAGCATTAAATACATTGCCTCAACATATTCTGGAGCCCACCCCCAATCTCTATAAACATTAATATTACCTAGATATAAATGCTTTAATTTTCCTTTTTTTATTAATTTACTACAATTAATAATTTTTTTTGTTACAAATTCATTAGACCGCAATGGAGACTCGTGATTAAAAAGTATACCACTACAGCATTTGATTCCATACCACTCTCTAAATATTTTTGTTAACCAAAAACTGCTTGCTTTGCTTACCCCGTATGGACTTTGGGGATCAATATAAGATTTTTCGTTATAAACACTATTCTTTTTATTCCCATAAAACTGCCCTGAAACAGCATTAAAAATTTTTATTTTGTTGTTGGTTTTTTTTACAGTGTCCAAAATGTTTAACAATCCCAATGTATTACTTTTAAAAGAATCCACTGGATTAGTAAATGATTGCGTAACTGATGACTTGCCACATAAATAATATATTTCATCAGGTTTGATTATTTTTATAAGTTTTTTGACTGCAAGAAAATTGATAATATTACATTTAATTATTTTTACTTTTTTTAAAATTCCTAATCTAACAAGATTTTTAAGATTGTTTTTGCTACTATTTCTCGTGGTACCACAAACATCATATCCTTTATTAATTAAAAAATGGCTCAGATATGATCCATCTTGTCCGGATATGCCAAATATTAATGATTTAATCTTCTTTTTTTTCATTTAAATAACAATGAAAGTTTTAATTTATTTGAAATTTAGTAAATTAATATAATTAATTTTTTTTACAATTAGAATACTATCAATACCAATTATCTTTATTGATAAAAAAATTTATTCAGTACATAAATCAAGCCAATTGAGCTATTAGTACTGGTCAGCTACACGCGTTGCCGCGCTTCCACATCCAGCCTATCAACGTTGTGGTCTACAACGGCTCTATAGGAAGAACTAGTCTTGAGGTGAGTTTCCCGCTTAGATGCTTTCAGCAGTTATCTCGTCCGTACTTAGCTACCCGGCACTGCAGCTGGCGCTACAACCGGTCCACCAGTGGTACGTCCATCCCGGTCCTCTCGTACTAGGGACAGCTCCTCTCAATTCTTCTACACCCATGGCAGATAGGGACCGAACTGTCTCACGACGTTCTGAACCCAGCTCACGTACCACTTTAATTGGCGAACAGCCAAACCCTTGGGACCTGCTCCAGCCCCAGGATGTGATGAGCCGACATCGAGGTGCCA
>Ga0208641_1000914_pt1 | contig 15921 bp, 22 predicted proteins | sample ETN02SmetaG_2_FD_185789 | JGI IMG/M metagenome (GOLD analysis project Ga0208641, IMG submission 185789) | Marine microbial and viral communities from oxygen minimum zone, Eastern Pacific Ocean - ETNP2014F10-02SV253 (SPAdes) (version 2) | ecosystem: Environmental > Aquatic > Marine > Oceanic ... | reverse complement strand
CCTGACAGAAAAGATGGAGACCAATTTCAAGAAGCTGTAGTTGGTTTAGCAACAGAAGCCTATGACAATGCCTAATAAATTATTGAGGGTAAGAAGAGGTATTATAAATTAAAATAATTAAACCAACCCAAAAAAGGATTATGATATGAAGGTAACTATAATTTGCTGGAAATGTGGTGAGCAATACCCAGAGGACAAGAGTGCTTGCCCCATTTGTTGTGAACCAAAACAGGGAACAGAGAATCTGAAAGACAAATTTTAAACAAAACAAGTGACAATGCCTAAGAAATTTCTACTTACAATACCCATAGACCTGCATTGGAAGATTAAGATGATGGCAGCAGGAGAAAAGAGGTCTATGGGAAATTTTATTAATGAAGCTATTAAACATTCTATTGAAATAAGGGAGGACTACAATCATGCCAAGCATAATACCAAAAGGTTACGAAGCAAAGATGTATTATAACAAACCGAACAAGATACAACTCACTAGGCAGGAGATAGAAGTCGCAGCACAAGCAGGTATAACAAGCTACCTCAATGCTGTATACAGGAATAACAGTAAACCTAACAACTCAGGTAACAGCACAATCCAAAGTGCTATCTGCGGATATGCTGCTGAAGCAGCAGTTGCGAGAGCGCTTGACATTCCTTGGGATGGACACCTTAATGATATGGCAGGATATGATGTGGGTAAGTTTCAAATCAAGACCACAAACTGCCCTTGGGGTGATTTAGTTCTACAGGAGAACGACCTCAAATACGGCAAGTCTACTGATATATATATACTCGTAGTAAACAATATGTCTCGCCAGCGTTTTACTTTTAATCAAATCCCTACCTTCTGGATAATAGGTTTTGCTTCTTTAGACAGAGTAAAGGCAGAGGGTGTTCCTGCATATACAGATAAACAACTTAAATTAACACAAGAACAACTGTTAGATATAAATGAAATAACATTTCCTAAGAGTGTTGAGGTGGACAAATAATATATATATTAATATTACTTTTCTTGTTACCAGTTCAGGTATCAGCAGAAAGTTATATTAGGGAATACACTTACTAAACGATATTATAAGATGAGGTTATAATGGGAACAGGTGACTATAATCTTTTTTGTAAAGGTAATAAAGTTCTAAAAAACAGGGAGGGTTATGATGCTATCTTCGGAGTTAGAAAGAATATGGAATGCCATGTGTGTAAAATACAAGGAAGTGACCGCTATCATTTACGCAATAGTAATTATTATTGCACTCGTTGCGCTAACAATAATCACATGGTAATAGAAGAGCGTCATGTACCTTAAAAAAATCATAAAAGAAGTGTATTGACATATCAAAAAAGGTATGCTAAAAGTTTATGATGAAAAAGATAATATGAGGAACTATAATATGAAAATGCAAACAATAGCGGTATTTATTCTTGTTATTTTATTATCTTATGCGTCTGCTTTTGATTCGGAACTGAAAGTTCCAAAGGCAACTGGCAATAATGACCCCGACCCTCTCATAGATGTTTATGACTCTAAGGTGTACAAAGCGTTTATGAAAGAGAACCATGACAGGGTAGAGGAGTACCTTGATTCCCGTAACGATGTTCACCCTATAGTCAGGAAATGTTTTGGAAAGTTTTTACATTCGGAAGCTGCCTGGTTTGACATGATTGACTGGTTTACATTTTCCACCAAGGAAGGTATTCAGTGGTATCAACTGGAGAGCAGCGAGGTTAAGGCACTGCTGAACAAACATAAGTACATAGTTGACTGGGGTAACTGTTTACAGATTTCACTTCAAGAACAATGGAAAAACAAAAAGATATTATAGAATTATTTCATTTAAATTAGTTTGGAAAAGAAATGGAGGAATATTTAGATGTCAAAACAATTAACAACCAACTTCCATTCTGATGAATTCAAATGCCCTTGCTGTGGCAAGGATGATATAGATATGAACTTTGTTATTAATCTACAGATAGCAAGAGACCATTCAGATGTCAAGTTTATCATTACAAGTGGAGTGAGATGCGAGAAACATAACAAGGAAGTTGGTGGTAAAGAAACATCAAGTCACCTAAAAGGACTTGCTTGTGATTTGGTGGCGCAAAACAGTTCTACGAGAGGACTATTGTTGAAAGCTATATATCATTCTTTTTTAAGAGTAGGAATAGGAAAAGACTTCATCCATGTGGATGATGATATGGTTAAAGCACAAAATGTTACTTGGCTTTATTAAATTGTCTGATTATAAAGGTTCTGGAAGACCTGGAGCTGCTACTTATGGACTGAACAACCTATAGACTCTGATGGCACATCAAAATAGAAAAGGGAGGAGAAAACTTGGAAGTAAAAAAAGAAGAGAGATGCGGAAGCGAAGAAACAGGAAGAAGTAAGACACTACAAGATGCTGAGTTTGATACAATGCAAAGCGATGATGGTGTTAAGATAGACCTTGCCTTTATTGTATTTATTCTTAAGATGATGACTAACTTCTTTGTACTTATGGGTAAAGATAAACATAAAACTATTAAAGTAGAACAGATGATGATAGATATGATAGTTAAATTCTTTGAAGAGAATAAAGGTAGGTCATTCTCTGAGTTTCTAACACAAGAACCAAGAAAAGAAGAAACTGCTGATAATCTGGTGTTATAATGAATCTTAAATATTGGGGATTAGTAATATGTGTGTTAATTCTATTTACTTTTGGTTTAAGAAATTCTTTCCTGAGAAAACGCATAGCGAGGCTGATGGCAAAAGAGGAAAAGCAGATACAGGCGAAGCGGAAGGAAAAGCTAAATATTGCGATTGCTCCTTTGCAAACAGAGATACAAAGGTCAAAAAAGGAAAAACACATAACAAAAAAAGAGTACAGGATATTGCAATTCCAAGAAGAAGAACTAAGAGAAAAGCTAAAAGCCGCACAAGAAAAGTACCGAAAAGCTCATGTAGATGAAATGCGTCTTAATGGAGAATTAGCCTATGCAGGAAAATAACAAGGGTTTTTGGTTAAATGTTTTAGTTGGTTTTGTTATTTTAGCATTAGCTATACTATGTGCAAAAGTTGCACTTGCTACAGAAGTAGAAGATATACAGGCAGAACTCATTACTAACCTTGAGAAACAAGTAGAGAAACAGAAAGAAATTAATACTGATAACGAAAAGATTATAGAAGGTAATAAAAAGATAATTGAGATGCAGGAGAAACATCTTGAGCTTCAGAACAAAGACATTAATAGATTAATAGATGAAAAGGTTAAAGGTGGGGATGGGATAGTAGGAGAGGTTAAGAAGCAAGCTGCTATTCCTATGTTCATCTGGATATTGTTATCACTTCTATAGGAGGTATTATGGGAAAGAAAAAACAGCAACCAAATAATACTAAAAAGTCTGGAGGTAGTAGATATGGCTCATAATACTAAATCTAAAAAGCTGCAGTATAATCTATCGGCACATTTCAAGAAGCATAGTGAACATCATAATCGTGTAATGCGAAGAGAGATGGTGAAGGGTAATACAGCAGAAGATGCTCGTAAAACAGCGACAAGAAAAGTAAAAGAATGAATCCTTCTGATATGAGTGTAGAGGATATACTTGCGCTTGAACCAGATAAGCAGCAGGAAGCTCTATGTACTATCAAAAAGTGGATAAGTAATTTAGAGGATGAAGAGATAGTAAGAAAAGCTACTAATCCTTTTAAATATTTTATTCCTTCTGATGGTAATATACCACAACAGAACTTAGAGTTTTTAATGAGGCATCTAAAGGAAGAGGATATACCTCAATCATTTGATTCACAGCTTGATGCTCTTATATGTCCAGACGATATAATAGGAGTGATGGGTGGCAACCAAGGAGGAAAGACAGCATGGCTTGCAATAAGATTATATATACAAGCTACAGGACAGTTGCCAGATGCCCTTTACGGGAAATTTCCTACAGACTTACTGCCAAAGAAATTTCCTCAACGCCTAAGAGTAGTTGGCGTAGACTCAAGGCAGTTGCAGAATGCCGTACTGCGTGAGTTTAGATTATGGTGTCCACATCAATTCCTAAAGAATGGAAAGTGGGAAAGCAGTTATGCATCAGAGAAGAAGATACTCACTCTTTACAGGAATGATAATAGAGAACTTGCTTCATTAGAGTTTATGACTAATCAACAGGATGTAGATTCTTTCCAAGGGATTCAGTTGACAGGAGTAGGCTATGATGAAGAACCTATGGAAAAGATACGTAAAGAGAACTTGATGAGATTTGTTACGTCAGACCGAGTGTTTGAACTCTATGCCTTTACTCCTACACATGGATTATCTTGGTCTACGGAATTATTCTTTAAAGATGAAGGAGGTGCTAAACTATACAAGATAGCATCTGTAACTAACAAGAAAGCTAATCTCAAAACATTAGAGAAGCTCATAGAACAAGAGACCGATTATAATAAGAAACGCATGAGGTTGTTAGGTGATTATGTTTCTCTCTCTGGTCTTGTCTATGCTAATCTCTTTAGTGAGAAGATTCATGTTAGAAAACCGTTTGAATTAAATAAAGAAGACTTTATTGTATATCGTGGGCTTGACCCTCACATGACTAAACCAACTGTAGCTGTAGAAATAGCTGTAGACAGGGAAGGATTTAAATATGTTGTTGGAACGTATAAGTCAAATCATGGAGATGACACAGAAATCATTAAGGAGCAACTGGCTAATAGAGCGCTGGAAAGGAACTACAGGTTGGGTTGGACAAATTGTGACAAGTCTGCTGATTCTACTATACGTATTATTGGTGATTATAATGCTTATGTACTACTTGGTCGTGGTAGAAATGCCATCCCTGCTCTCTTCAAAAGTGAAAAGTTTGTGGGTTCAATAGCAGCAGGAGTTGACCTGATAAGACAAAATCTTAAAGTTGATGATAAAATAAACTTGCCAAAGCTGGTAATCTTTGATATACCAGAGAATAGAGAACTTATACATTCTATGAAAACTTTAGAACGTGACACATTTGCTAATGAGGATACTAAAGTTAAAGACGAAATAAAAGAGGGTAAACATGATGCTCATGCAGCTATGAGGTATGCACATCAGAGAGTAATGAACTGGATGCCATTTAATCAAATCATACCTGAACCAGAAGAGGTAGATGAAAACATAGGATATTAGGGAGGACACCATGCCGTTAGATGACTTTATCCTTGTAGCAAAAAGATGGAAGCATGAAGCACAAGAGTTAAGAAGAGAGTATGATGACCAATGGAGCAAGAACATTAGGAATGTTAGAGGTATCTTTGATGCAGGAGAAACAGAGAAATCAAAAGTTAGAGGAAGAAGTAAATTATTCTACAGGAAAATATGGGCTATCTCTTGGAGAATACTTGCGTCATTCTACCAGATATTCCTGCGAGACCCCGAAAACTTTAAGATTGTCGGTAGAGATGCACAAAACGATACGTTGCGTTCTAAGGTGTTACACTTTATTACTAAGTGGCGCTATGAACAGATGATGAGAGTAGATAGTTTATTTACTCAATTCATGTGGGCGTTTCAGGATATTATTAATCTTGGATTTTGTGTGGGTAAATTCAGATGGGTATTAAATGAATATGAGGATAAACCTGAATTTGTGTTATATCCACCTGAACAAGTCTGGCATGATATGACTACTGCTGTTAAAGAGAAAAAGAAATACATCATATTTGAGAACTGGTCTACTAAAGATGAACTAATGCAGTTAGGGTATGATGAAAGTAAAATAGATAAACTTGAACCACAGAACCCTGAAACTAATCTTGTAAGACAAACAAGGTTTCAGAATCAAAAAGACCCTTTACAGAATCCAGGCGAGAACGAATATCCACTTGGCGGTAAACATCAAGAAGCTAATAAGAATGAAGTTATAAAAGCAGAGGATAGGTTTGTATGGTTTGAGGTATTCTATAAAGAGGATGGTAAGTGCTTCTTTGCTTCTTACTCTGGTGATGAGATATTAAGAGAACCAGAAGAGTCTGTATATGGAAGACGTTACCCTGTAGTTATGGGTCAATGTTTAACTCTATCCCATAAGGCTATGGGTGAGGGTTTTCCAGAGCCGCTTGAAGATGTACAAGCGTCTATCAATGCACACCTTAATCAGAGAAAAGATAATGTATCTTTGGCTTTAAACGGCAGAACCATTGTATCACGATTTGCGAATGTTGACTTAATGTCTTTGACACGCTCCAGAGCAGGTGGTGTTACATTGGCAGATGATGTGACAGGTGTGATTGATAGACCTTTTAATAATGTAACACAGTCAGCTTATTCAGAATCAGCAGCAGATGATATTATGATGCAAGAGATGTCTGGTGTTACGCCACAAAAGCAAGGGCAGGGAGAGGAAATAAAAGCCACCGTAGCACAAATTAATTTAGCAGAGTCCAATGCGAAGATAGATTTGTTTGCTGCTATCGTGAAAGAGACATTTCTAATGGACTTCTTCTCTACACTTGCCTCACTTATACAGCAGTTTGAAACTAATGAAACTGTATTTCGTGTAGCTAATGAAAACTTTAGAGAGAAAGGTGAGTTTGCTAACTCTGATTTAGATATATTTGATTTAGGAGATGAAGTAGATTTACAACTTAATGTAGGGTTAGGTGCTGTAGGAAGACAGTTTGAGATAGAACAGAATATGTTAGCTATGGATAGAGCTAATATGTCTAACCAAGCTATGATAGGATTGTTACAGTCTGGTGCTATCCCTCAATCAGAGGTTAGGTTAGTAGATACAACAAAGTTCTTTGAAGAAATACTACCAAAGTTAGGTCATAAGAATGTACAAGACTTCTTCTTTAATGTAGCACCAGCACCACCTCAACAGCAAGGTGGGTTAGACCCATCATTAGCAGGAGCAGGACAACCTGTAGTTGGTGGAGCAGGTGGTGAACAAGCAGGGAGGTTTGGTTTACAATAATGGAAATAGATGATTTAAACCAAGAAGACTTAATAGAGAAATTAGGTAAGTTTGAGGATTTAGTAAAGTTACAGAATCAACCAGAGTTTGATACATTATTGTTTTACTTTCGTGTGGTAGCTGATAGAGCTTTAAAAGAACTGGTTTTAAAAGAAGGGTTGTCTCAAGAGAAACAAGCGGAGTTAAAAGCTATTATCAAGGTGTGTAAGTATGAATTTGAAGCTCTACCATCATGGTTAAAGAATCAAGCGTTACTTGCAAAACAAGAGTTAGATTTTAGAAGAGAGCATGGAGTTCTAGAATTAGAAAATAAAACTTGACAATATTATGCAAGTAGGTAGAATAATATTTAATCGGTATCCTGAACCGTTATCAGGAACGTCAAGCGAAACACTTGTAAAACTACTAAAGGAGGCTTTATGCCGAAGAAGAAACAAGAAACACCAACGGAGACCTCAACCGAAACAGAGGAAATAGCAACAACCAAGGATAACACAGTAGTTCCAGAGACTCCTGCTGAAAGTGGAGAAACAGGTGGTTTATCTCAAAGGGAACAGATTTATGCAAAGTATGCAAAAGGAGAGGAAGAAAAAACTAAAGTAGGGGAGTATAAGAAAGAAGATGCTCCTAAAGAAATTAAACAGGAAGATAAGACTGTACCTCTTGGCGCATTACATGAAGAGCGTCAAAAACGTAAGGAACTTCAAGCGAAGGTTATTGACTTAGAAGTACAGGTTAAAGAGTTATTAGAGAATAAGAAATCTCAAGATAACCCTGATGACTTTGATGACTTTGATGATGAATACATTGATGACTATGACGAAGAGTTAATCAAGGAAAGAAAAAAAACAGAAGATTTAGAGGCGAGACTCAAGAAGATAGAACGAAAAGAAACACAGAGTGAGGCTCAAAATCAACAAGCGGAAGTAAATAAGAAAGCTAATAAAGTCCATGACGAGTTAGCAGAAGAAGGTTATGATGGATTTGAGGCATTCATTCCACAGGTTAAACAACATATATATGACCTTATATTGCAAGAGCCAGATGCACAGGAGTATATTGATGGCAGGAAAGTTCTCGCTATAGATAACCCTGAAGGTTGGAAAGAGATTTATAGGGAGCATATATATCCAAAAGTCAGAAATGTATTTGATAGCAAAGATAAGGCTGATTTAATAAAGGAAAGAAAAGAACGAAAAGGAAGAGCAGCTTTATCTGGTAGCTCTGGTGGAAAGCCAAAAGCGTCAGCAACAGTAGATGTCAATAGTTTATCGCCAGAAGAGATGCACAAACAGTATATGCAGATGCGTCAAAATAGAGGTGCTGCAGTCTAATCTTCCAATATTGGGAGGAATTAGACAATGGCGAACGAGATGTTATGGGCAAATCACTCAGGTGTTTTGACCAACAACAAACTTAATCAGTTTTTCCAGCGTTCTGCACAACCGTTATTTAAGTTTAGGCAGTTCGTAGATGTTAAGGAAGCATTTGGAAAACAAAGAGGTCAGTCAGTCAACTGGCTGAAAGTTGCTAATGTTGGTACTATGGGTGGAAACTTAACCGAAACCAACACCATGCACGAAACGACTCAGGCTTTAACATGGGGTACGCTTACGGTAGCTGAAGTAGGTAACTCTATTCCATTTACCTTTAAAGCAGAAGCATTATCTGAATTTGATATACAAGAAATTGTTAGAGGTGGAATGCTTGATGATGCTGCAAAAGTATTAGACGGTAAAGTTGAGAGAAGGTATAATGAAACGAAGTTACGCTTTGTCGGAACTTCCACTACCGCCCACACTCTTACTACTAACGGTACTGCTACTGTTACTAACACTTCAATCTTAAATTCTCGCCATGTAAGAAAGATGAGACTTGAGTTGGAGAAGAGAAATGTTCCAGCATACGAAGGTGACTCTTATGTATGTATTGCTTCATTGGAAGCATTAGAGTCTCTTGAAGGAGCTATGGAAAGCGTAAATCAGTACACCGAAACTGGTGTTGATAAGATTTACAACGGTGAGGTTGGGAGGCTTCATGGTGTAAGGTTCGTTAAGGATTTCTACGCTTCACGGTTTACGATTGATGCTGATGCAAGAACTGCTACAGCTAAATCATGGACTACAGGCAACTCACTTGATGCCTATATGTTTGGAAAAGGTGTCGTAAGAGAAGCCGTTGTTGTACCAGAGGAAGTTCGTATGAAGGTTGTTACTGATTACGGAAGGTCTAAAGGTATCGCATGGTATTTCTTAGGTGGATGGGCGTTAGAATGGGACACTGAGGCTGATTCAAGAATCATTAAGTGGGATTCTAATGCGTAGTGTTTTTTTTAATTAACTTATAATATAAGGAGGTGACATATCATGGCTTATGATGATATGGTTGTTATTACTTACTCTTGGGGCGAAATAGATTTTGGTGCTGGCAGTGATGCTGTTGCTATCAAAGGATATGGAGGCAAGAAGGGTAAAATCCTAGACATTGGCGTGTCTGTAACCGAAACTTTTAATCAGGTTACGACCCCTGCATATGTACGAATGGGTACAACAGGAGACGCTGATGCTTATGCAGAGCTTAATATGGCTGCTGCTGCTGATACAGATTATTATAATATCCTTGACGACACAGACGCTATTATAGCTGCTGCTGTTCCTGCGGATACTCAGATAGAGGTTGCTTTTATTACCCCTACTGGTGGTACTCCTGCTGGTAAAGGACACGTTAATATAACTATCGGTTGGTTCTAAATTTGTGGGGCTGGCTGTACGACATCTTGAATGGGATGCAGTCCAGCCCTTTCTTTAAGGCTTAATGAAACTTGTAATTGTAAATTCACATGAGCGTAGTGGTACTCATTTCTTAATGAATACGATTGCTCTCAACTTTGGATATTGTAGCTTTCCTTATTACAATATGGATATGCCTGTACTGCCGCACATACCTAATAATATGTTAGCGGTGCTACAACAGATACAAGAACCAAGACATATAATAAAATCACATTATGAAGGAACATTCTTCAGACCAATTATAAATAAAATTACAAAACACGCTCATGTGTTTTACATCTACAGAGAAGAAGAAGGTGTATTTAAAAGTTGTCTGAAGCATTGGAATAGTCTAACCTGGGAAGAAGCTGCCAGATGTGAAACTGTTGATGAGCTTAAAGTAGCACAACCTTATGGTGGTTGTATGCGTTATCAGTTCAGGCAGTATCCTTCCATGTTAGCAAGATGGCAGGGACATAAAGCAAGCTGGAAAGAGAAGATGGGTGGCGCTGATATAATCTATGTAAGGTATGATGATTTATCGCACCGTTTTGATAAGACACTTATGATAATATCTAAACGAATGGGTATCCCGATAATAGGTGGAATAGCAAGAAAGCCAGATAAAAGTAAAACTGTCCAAGCAGGAGAGTTTAGCGAAAAGGAACTTTGAAAACAGCTTGTGTAGTAAGGTATGGAGCTTTTGGAGATGCGGTAATGGTGACACCAGTTCTCAGGAAGTTAAAAGAGGATGGATACCATGTGACTATGAACATGACTCCAAGAGCAAAGAGTGTACTAAGAAACAATCCGTACATTGATAAATATTTAATACAGGAAGATAATGAGATACCTAATGAAGAGCTTGGGGATTACTGGAAGAATTTATCTGAGAATTACGACAAGTTTATTAATTTATCTGGCTCTGTTGAAGATGGCTTACTTAAAGTTGAAGGAAAACCTGCTTTCCGTTGGGAGCATGAAGTAAGACATGAGAAATGCAATAAGAATTATTACGACGAACAGTTCCGAGTTGCTGGATTCCCTGAAATTACAGGGAGAAATGGAGAACTCTTCTTTTCCTCACTTGAACATAAACTCGCCAAAGCATTTATTAAGAAATCAAGAAAGGCAAAACAATTTGTCGTTATGTGGTCGCTTGCAGGAAGTTCTTTCCATAAGAACTATCCATACACGCAGTTAGTTTGTGATTGGTTATTACGAGAATATAATGATATAGTTGTAATAACAGTTGGTGATGCTCTTAGCGTTATGTTAGAATGGGAGCATCCGAGAGTAAAATGCAGGTCTGATAAATGGTCTATTCGTCAGGCTATGCTAATGACTAAATATGTAGACTTGGTGGTGGGAAGTGAAACAGGAATACTCAATGCGTCAGGGTGCTATGACACGCCAAAGATTGTCCTCTTGTCTCATTCGTCTGAGGAGAATCTCACGAAATACTGGAAGAACTGTACCAATTTACACGCAGGAGAGGACACACCTTGTTATCCGTGTCATCAGTTACATTATAGTCTTGAGTCTTGCCCTTTACACGACAAGCTAAAGACACCTTTATGTATGGCTAATCTTAAATTTGAGATAGTCAAGAACGAAATAGAACGACATTATAAGGAATGGAAGAATGGATGTTAAAGTGAAAGATAATGGTACTCGTTCTCCTATGGGTATTTTATCAGTACAAACTGAAGAAACAGTTGCAAGACAAAAAGATAAACCGTATAATGTGGGAGAATTTAATGATGGAGTAAAAGGAGATAGTGACGAATTAGAAGGTATGCCAACTCCAGATGAAGATAGGTTTGACGAAGGAGATTTTAACTTGGCTTTACGTTATCCTCATGCTATAAGAAGAATGTGGAGTGATGATGTAGCTATAGAAGTTATGGAAGCTCTACTACTTAATAAGCCTTTTGAATTGCTAAAACAGAAACTACTACAGAAAGGAGAACAAGATGCTAGATAGAATAGCAATAGGACTAAACATTATTCCTAATTCGCATCCTACGGATGAACACCACAGGAAGATGGGTAACAAAAAGAGAATGGCAAGGTCAGAAGCAGACGATAGAATGAGGCAGAGAAGAAAGAAGCATGAAGATAAGAACTCCAGAATGGGGTCTGGTAATCACGGAATTGATAACTAATGTATCATTTCCAAATACAAGAATATCGTAAAGGAAAAAAGGGGGAAGTAAGTATGGGCTATTGGGTCGGTATGACTACCAAGAGTGGTTGTGAAGCAAACTTCTATGTAGAAGATGATAACGGAACTAAGAGATACTACAATGGAAAAGATAAAAGGCATGAGTATAGGAATGAAGAACCATACGACCTAATAAAAGACCATACTAAATTAGTTAAAAAGATAGAGAAAGCTATAAAACCATTTGATGTAAAAGAAAATAAACCAGAAATAGATTTAGAAGTAAAAACAGCAAATGCTGAAAGGTTTAAAGAACTCACAACTCCAGCAGGATTAAAAGCAAAGGAACTATTAGCTGGTGATGGATTAAACCATGCTTCCTTTATTAGAGCATTAGGACAGGAAGTAAAACAAAGTACAAGGAAGAGTACAAAAGCACAGTATAATACTATACTAAATGAACTGACAGAAAATGATTTAATTAGAAAAGAAGGCTTGAATTATCTTTATAAGTAGTGTATATATTGTAATACAACAATAGGAGACGACATCATGGCTGCTCCAACTGCACCGACACTTGCGATTATTACGACAGAAGGTATAAAGAAGGCTGGCTATGGTAACGCTGCATCTTCACTTTTAACTCGTTCACAAGACGAGTGGATAGAAGAGATAAAGAATGATATATGGACTTTATCTAAGAAGTTAAAATCCCTCTATGCTACTTCATTTGCTGTTACTACTAATGGAGTAGAGAAGTATTCCTACCCTACAGATTTCTCCTCAGAAATGTCAATAACACTAATGACTGGAAGCGTTACTGGTACGGCTCAAGCAGGGGCGGCTACTACTATAACCCTTGCTGCTGCTAATACCGCTTCTGATTTAATTGGCAAAGAAATAATGATTTTATCTGGTACTGGTTCTGCGCAGATAAACCAGATAACTGCCTTTGTAGCTTCCACTAATGTTGCAACCGTAAACGATACTTGGTCAACTAACCCTGACAGTACATCTGTTTATATGGTTGTTGATAAGTATAAAGACCTTCAGCAAACTCCTGTATGGCGACATGACTCTGGAAGAACCTCACCGGAGAGAGGAGAACCTACACATTTCTTTCCTATCGGAGATTCCGATAATGGAGAATTTATTTTATTTCCTACACCTTTCCGTTCTGCGAGTGATACAAATGGGTACGGTATTCGTCATCAATATTATGCTGACCTTCTTCGTGTTGACTTGACTTCTACTTTAATGACAACTTTATATAGAAGGTGGAGGAGTCTCTTTATACAAGGTGTAAAGTATAAATGTTTAGAAGATTTAGATGACAATAGGCAGGCGCAGGAAGCTCAGAAGTATCGTGGGGATTTAAACGCTATGATTGTTCGTGAGGCTTATGGTGTGGATTTAAGTAATCTTAATATTTCGGTGGAGGGATAATGGGATACTCAGGACAGACTATTGAGATTGATTTAAACGCAGGTGGGTTTAATTACAATCCTAACCTTGACTCTTTGCAGTTAGGAGCTATGATTGATGGCTCTATTAATACAACTCTGCAAGATGGTGGGCGCAGGAAGCGTGGTGGTACTTCTCATGTAAACACTAGTGCCATTTCTGGTACACCTAAGTTAATGAAGCTACATGATTTTATTCTGACTACTGGAACTCAGTTTCTTATGATGGCTGGTGCTGATGGAAAACTTTATAAGAATTTTACAGATACTTTAAAAACAGGATTATCTACCACAAACTATTGGGATATGTCAAGCATGAATGACTTGCTTGTTACTACTGATGGTGCATCTGTATTACAGACATGGGATGGTGCTGCTGGTAGTACATCAGATGTGTCCACTCCTGCACCTGATTGGGCTACTGATTCTTTATATCCACAGCAGTTGGTTTTACATGGTAGAGGATTATCTCAAAGGATGTGGTCTTGGACAACTAATAATAAAATCTTTGGTAGTAAAATATTTGATGCAGATGATTGGGGTGCAACTAATGGATTTATTTCAGACACTAATAACGTGTTTGCTACGAGAGAGGGAGGCAGTATTACTGGTATGTATGAGTTTGGTGATAGTTTGTTTATCACTACTGCTCGTAATACTTATATTCTACAAGACTCAAATTCTGACATTTCTACATGGGGTTTTACTTTAGCACAGTTTAATGCTGGTTCTGCTCATTGGAGAGTTATGACACGGACTCCTAATGATATGTTGATAATGATGGATGATGGAGAAATTTATAGTCTTGTTACTGTAAATGCGAAAGGTGATTACAAAGCCTCAAGTATTACTAAACCAGCTTTTATAGATAGGTGGATTAGAGATAATGTAGATTTAACACAGATAAGTAAGTTCCACATAAACTACGACCCTAAGATAAGGGCAGTATTGGTGTTTATGGTTAAGTCTGGTTCTACTGTAGTTGATGTGTGCTTACCTTATTTTATAGATAGACCAGTTGACCAAGCGTGGGGTGCGCCTTTTGAGAATGAAGATTTTGATTGTGGATATAATGCTTCTGTTTCAGCTTTAGTTAAAGTTGCTGCTGGTGATTACAGATTAAGGACAGGTGCTAACACTACAGGGTTTGTTTGGGATTTAAACCAATCAACCTTCGCTGACAATAATGAAGCATACACGGGTAAGGTGTCTTTACCAGAATCTGGATTTGGTGATAATGTAAGTATGAAGATGTTTAAGCGAATCATCTTCACAGGATTTAATACAGCTATAGATGATGATGATGATTTAAGTCTTCAATGGACAACGGATGGGATAGCTAATACACCACAGTCTGTTAATTTTATAGCGTTGGCATTAAAGGTTGATGACCCTGATGCTATCGTAGACCAAGCCATATGTCCTAAAGGTAGTTTATATAACCTAGAGGCTATATTGCCTTTAGGACAACCTGCTCGTAGGATAGGTATAAAATTTTCTAATAGTACAGAGGGTGATGACTTTTATGTAACTTCAGTTCAAGTAGATGCTAAACCTCTTGGGAGGAGACCGACACCAAGTAGAACATCAGTAGCTCAATAGGAGGAGAGAATGGCAACTTACATTAGTAACACAACGGCAAACACGACTTGGCTAGCTAATATAACAGTTATAACGGCAGCAAGATTAAACACAGAGAACACTAATATTCTTGCAAATGATATTGCTTTGGATACAGCTTTAGCTCTTTCACATGACAGCACAGGTTATTTTAATCCTACTGTTGGAAGTGATGTAGCATCTACAAATGCTTTAACATTAGGCACAGGAAACATATTTGATATAACTGGCACTACTGCTATCACAAGTATAGGTACTAAGGGTACTGGTTATATAGTTTGGCTTCAGTTTGATGGGATTTTGACATTAACTCACCATGCTACCGATTTAATTCTTCCTGATGATTCAAATATTACAACTGCTGCTGGAGATGTAGCTTGTCTTTATGAGTATGCTTCTGCCGATTGGAGATTAATTTCTTATAGCAGGTCAGACGCTACTTCAGGAGTGTTAAGTGTTGCGAATGGTGGAACAGGTGCTACCACATTAACTGATGGTGGAATATTGTTAGGTTCTGGAACTAGTGCTATAACTGCCATGTCGGTTCTTGCTGATGGTTCAATTATTGTTGGTGATGGTGCTACTGACCCTGTAGAATTAGCAGCGTTCACATCATCTACTGGAACATTAAAACATGAAAAGGGTGGGGTAGAGGCTGATATTTCAGCCATAGCTGATGGAGGCATAGTTGTAGGTACAGGAACAGGCACTATGGCAATAAGAGCAAGTGCTTTAACAGGCGGTGCATCTGGTTATATAAAACATGAACTTGGTGGAATAGAGGCTGATATATCTGCTATAGCTGATGGCGGTATGGTTGTAGGTACAGGCACAGGCACTATGGCTATAAGGGCAAGTGCTTTAACTGGAGGAGCATCTGGTTATATAAAACACGAGCTTGGTGGGGTAGAAGCTGATATATCTGCTATAGCGGATGGAGGCATAGTTGTAGGTACA
>Ga0208641_1000913_pt1 | contig 15921 bp, 20 predicted proteins | sample ETN02SmetaG_2_FD_185789 | JGI IMG/M metagenome (GOLD analysis project Ga0208641, IMG submission 185789) | Marine microbial and viral communities from oxygen minimum zone, Eastern Pacific Ocean - ETNP2014F10-02SV253 (SPAdes) (version 2) | ecosystem: Environmental > Aquatic > Marine > Oceanic ... | reverse complement strand
AGATACGTAAAACAGAACTGCTACCACTGAAATAAACAGGCCATATAGAATTCTGTTTTCGAATTGTTTTTTAACTTCTTTTTTTCTAAGTGTTTCTTGTAAGGTGTTTATGCAAGTTTTTATTTTATTTTTTTTTAAAATATTATTTTTTACCTTGTTAAGATTTAAGTTAGAGATTTGAGGATCAGAAAACTTCTTCTCTGATCCACTAAGGTCGAATTTTGTATTTGTTAAAATTTTTGAATTTTCGTTAATTAATTTTTCTGTACTCATATATAATTTGTATAAATAACATTTAAGACAGAATTTATTGTTTTTCTCAATTCTAATGATCATCAAAATAGGTTTTTTATTAAACAAAGTGTTCATATTGAGCCTAATATTAAGAAAAATTACAATGTGAGAAAATGCTAATTAGAATTTTTTAAAATATACATAAACATAAAGCCTGTTATGTACATAATAAGAGCATAAGCTGCTGTTGGAATAATATAAATAACATCACTAAATATTTGCGTTGCAACAAAAACTGCCAAAGTACCATTTTGCAAACCACATTCTAAAGCAATACATTTTGTTTGCTTAATGCCAGTAGCAAAACTTTTGGCAACAAAGTATGCAATTAACATCATAACTATGTTGAGAGTTAAAACTATTATTCCAGCTTGAGCTAAATAAGATAAAATGTTTTCTCTTTCTTCTATCCATATTGCTGCAAATACTATTAAAAACAATATTCCAGTTATTTTTTCGATAATGTTAATATTTGCAGATACAAATTTTTCAGAAAACCTTCTAATAATCATTCCAATTAAAACTGGAACAGTAACAACTCCTGCCATTTTTAAAGCTACTCCTGTTAATGTTATTTCTTGAGAAATATTTGAAACTCCTAAAAGATTAGCTGATTTAAAAATAATAAAAGGAACTGAAATTATACTTATTAAACTTATAACTGCAGTTAATGATACTGATAAAGCAACATCTCCCTTTGCAAACTTAGTCATTACATTCGATGTTACGCCTCCAGGGGCAGCTGCAATTATCATAACTCCAAGAGCTAATTCTATTGGAGTTTTAAAAACTAAAATTAATATATAGGCAATTATTGGTAAAATAATTAATTGGCAAATTAGTCCTATTATAAAATCTTTAGGATTTTTTATTACTCTTGTAAAATCTTGTGTTGTCAAACCAAGACCAAGTCCAAGCATAATCAATGCTAAAGCTATTGGGGCTATCTTTGTTACAATTTCCATTTATATATCCGACTATATTAATCTAAAATTAACCTATTTTTTAAAATTATCATTAAAAATAAGTTGCAATTAATAATTATTATAAATATTAGATCTAATAATAAAAAATTCAATGCTTTCAGATAAATCAACAGTTTGTCCAATAAGTCTGCTTGATATAGCGCATCAAAAAAAAGGTGTTAAAGCAGCAATTGTAAACGCTGGAAAAACACTTCCAATGTTATCTGTTATGGATGCTGTTAAAGAGAATTTGATATCACCAGTATTTATAGGTGATGAAAATGAAATAAAAAAATGTGCTGAAGATCTTAAATTTGATTTATCAAATTTTGAAATTATTAATGAAACAACAGAAAATGATACGGCTAAAGTTGCTTCAAAATTAGCTGCCGATGGTAAGATTAGGATAATTGTTAAAGGGCATATTCATACAGATATTTTGGTTAAAGAAGTTTTTAAAAGAAAGTATGGCTTAATTGGAAAAACCAGACTCAGTCACATTTGGCACATGACTTTAGAAAAAGATGATAAACCATTAATAATTACAGATGGAGCGCTAAATGTTAATCCAAATGTAAAAACAAAAATGCATATATTAAAAAATGCTATAGATTTTTGTCATCGAATAAATATACCAAGACCAAAAATTTCAGTATTATCTGCAACTGAAGAAGTCTTAGATAGTATGCAAAGTTCAATTGATGCTAAAGAAATTACAGAACTTGCAAAAAAAGAATCTTTTAATGCTGATATATTTGGACCTTTAGCATTTGATAATAGCATTTCTAAAAAATCAGCTGGTATTAAGGGAATAAAAAACGAAGTGGCAGGTGATGCAGATGTTCTTTTGGTACCAAATGTCGAAACGGGAAATGCATTAGTTAAAATGATGATTTATTTTATGGGTGCATGTGCTGCAGGTGTGGTTGTTGGAGGCAAAGTACCAGTAGTAATAACTAGTAGATCTGATGATGCTACTGCAAGATTAGCTTCAATAGCGGCAGCTGTAGTAGCTCTAGATTAATTCAAAGTTGAAAATAATATATTAATCATTTAAATACGTTTCAAAAAAAGAAGAGAAAATAATGCCAATTCAATATTTAAAAAAATCACCAAAAACTTCATCAACAGATGATACTAAAACAAGAGAAATTGTTGAAAATATACTTAAAGATATCGAAAAGAATAAAGAGGAAGGTTGTATAGAGCTAACAAAAAAATTCGACAAATATGAAGGAGATATAATTGTATCTAAAGAAAGAATTGAAGAAATAAAAAAAAAATTGGATCAAAAAACAAAAGACGATGTTCAGTTTTCTCATGAAAGAGTAAGAAAATTTGCTGAAGCGCAATTAAAAAATTATGGTCAAGATTTTGAGGTAGAGTTATCAAAAGGTTTATATGCAGGACAAAAACTAATACCTATTAATACAGCTGGGTGTTATGTTCCAGCAGGTAGATATGCTCATATTGCTTCTGCTGTAATGAGTGTAACAACTGCTAAAGTTGCTGGAGTTAAAAATATAATTGTATGTAGCTCTCCTAAACCAGAAATTGGTGTTCATCCAACTATTGTTTATACGGCTGATCTTTGTGGGGCTGACTTAATCTTGAACCTTGGTGGTGTTCAAGCTATAGCAGCTATGACCAATGGTTTATTTGGAAGTGCACCTGCAGATATTTTGGTTGGCCCCGGTAATCAATTTGTGGCTGAAGCAAAAAGAATTTTATTTGGTAAAGTTGGTATTGATCTTTTTGCAGGACCAACAGAAATAGCAATTATAGCAGATCAAAATGCTGATGCTGAAATTGTAGCCGTCGATTTAGTTGGTCAAGCTGAACATGGTTATAACTCTCCTGCTTGGTTATTTACAACTAGTAAAGATTTGGCAGAAAAAGTTATGAAAAGAGTTCCAGAATTAATTGCTGAATTACCAGAGTTACCAAGAACAAACGCTAAGGCCGCATGGAAAGATTATGGCGAAGTTATTCTTTGTGACACTGATGAAGAAATGTCATCTATAAGTGATGAATATGCGCCAGAACATTTAGAAGTACAAACAAAAAATCTAGAATGGTTTCATAAAAGGTTAAAAAATTATGGCTCATTATTTGTAGGAGAAGAAACAACAGTAGCTTATGGTGATAAGTGCTCAGGTACAAATCATATATTACCTACTAAAGGTGCGGGCAGATACACAGGTGGTTTATTCGTTGGTAAATTTATTAAAACATTAAGTTTTCAAAGAATGACAAAAGAATCTACGGAATTGGTTGGTGCTGCAGCTGCAAGACTTTCAAGATATGAAGGAATGGAAGCTCATGCTAGAACCGGAGATGTTAGGTTGAAAAAATATGGTTACTCAAAATAATCAAAGATTAATCTTTTTTACTTAATATGTCTGCTCTAAAAATCGAATAAATTATTAAAACTAAAAATGGAATACATACTAAGTTCATAGTTGTCCAACTAGTTAAACTCAGCACTATACCTGCCGATAAACTTGCTAATGCCATTGTAGTAAATACAATTAAATCATTAATTCCTTGTGCTTTAAATTTTTCTTCTTCTTTGTATGTTAAAACAACTAAACTAGTTCCAGAAATAAATAAAAAATTCCATCCGAATCCTAAAAATATAAGAGCCACCATATAATTTGCATATGATTGTTCAAATAAACTTAAAACTATTGTTACAACAAGCATTAAAACTCCCATATACATTATATTGCTATGGCCAAACTTTTTAATTAAATTTCCTGTAATTAATGATGGAAGAAACATGGCAGCTACATGAAGTTGAAGAACAAGACCTGTTTTTTCTAAACTCATTTTTTCCATCACATGCATACTTAGGGGTGTAGCAGTCATTAAAAATGACATTACGGCATAAGCAAATGCAGAAGCAATTACTGCTTGCAAAAATCTTGGTTGAAAAATTATTTCAAATAATCTTCTTCCAGTATTTGTATTATTTAAATCTATTTTTGCTTTTTCATCATTTTTGTAAAAAAATAATAATATTGCTGGTATAAAGGTAAATGCTGCAAGCATAAGATAAGAACCAACATATAAATAATCAGGGATTAGATTTTTTGTATAATTTGCTGATGTTATTCCTAAAAAAGCCGAAACAATACCTGCTAACATTAAAATAGAAATAGCCTTTGGTGCTTTTTCTTTTTCTACACTTTCTGCTGCTGCAAAACGATATTGATGATTAAATGCCGCCCCCATACCAAGAATTAAACATGAGATACAAAATAAAATAAAGTTTTGTTGGCTGATAGCAAAAGCACCTAACAAAGAAGCCATTGAACTTCCTAAAGCTGCAAAAATAAAACCTAACCTTCGGCCTATTTTGCTCATAATTCTTGCTGCTAAAATAGTAAAAATTGCAGTACCAACAACATATAAAGCTGTAGGCAATGTAGCTAAAGACTTTATAGATGCAATTTGTGACCCAATAATTCCACTTAAAAAAACTGTAATAGTTGCTGCTGTAAATCCAAAAACTTGACTCAAGGTCAATATCCAAAGATTTTTATTCATTTAATTTTCTATACTCTAAATCAAAATTATTCTAGAAAATTTTTTACAGTTTCATTGAATTTTTTTGGTTGCTCAAGATGAACATTGTGACAACACTCTTTAAATATTTCAAGCTTACTATTTGAAATATTTTTGTTCAGTGCATCAACTTGTTCAAAATTATAAGAAACATCCTTATCGCCCCAAATTATCAACGTTTGATTTTTAATATTTTTTAAATTGTCAAAACCGTTCCAATTTTTCATAGCATTAAGAGCATTGTGCGCTGTTTCTTCGGTTGTTTCTTTAGCAGCATTTTCACATAGATAAAAATATTTTGAATTATTTCCTTCTACAAACCATTTTGGAGGTATTCGTTTTACAGTTTCTTTTATCCCTTCTTTTTTTAACCTTTCAATTGAAACATCTATACTTTCAAATCTATCAGGAATATTTCCAATTGAGCCTGTTGCAAAACAAATTAATTTATTTATTCTTTCTGGTGAAATGCTGGCCATTTCTTGAACAATCATACCTCCCATTGAGTGGCCCATTAAATGAAATTCATTTATTTTTTTATCATCCAAACATTGAAGTACTGATTTTGCCATTTTATTAATACTGTTAACAGATTTAACTTTATAGCTTTCACCAAAACCTGGTATAGCAGGAGCAATAATTCTAAAATGTTTACTTAAATATTCTTTTTGTAAAGTCCACATTTCAGATGAGCCTAAATAACCATGAACTAAAACTAGGGGAAATCCTGTTCCAATATCATCTACATAAATTTCTTGCATAAATATTTTTAAAATATAGGTGTATACATCGATGATTAAAACAAAAATCAAAAACTAAACATTATGATTGGTATTTTAGGTGGAATGGGAACGCAGGCAGGGTTAGATTTTTGCAACAAATTAGCAAAACTTAACAAGGGAAAATTAGATCAACAATATCCAATGTTTGTGCTCTATAATAAATCCAATACTCCCAGAAGACCTGAAAATTTAAAAAAATATTATAATGTATTAAAGGGTCTTGTTGAGGGTTGTAAAATGTTACAAAAAAATAAGTGCAAATTTATTGTTATGCCGTGTAATACCGCACACTATTGGCATGAAGATATTCAAAAGAAAATTAAAATTCCATTAATAAGTATGCCTAAAGAAGTTTATAAACATACAAAAAAAACTTGCAAAAAAAATTCAAAAATAGGAATTCTTTGCACGGAAGCAACATTAAAAACCAAAGTTTATAATAAATATTTTGATAAAGATTTTAATTTAGTCAGTCCAAAAAAATTATTACAAAAAAATTATGTAAATAAATCAATAAAATTCGTAAAAATGGGAAAAATTAAAGAAGCTGAAAAAGTTATAAGACCTGCTGTAAACTACTTAATAAAAAATAAGTGTAAGAAAATAATCCTTGGATGCACTGAATTACCAATAGCAATATTTGCTTATAAATCTTTTAAAAATATTAAAAAATCTAAGGTTTTTATTGACCCGAATTTGTTATTAGCTGAAGTATCGCTGAAAAAATATAAAGGATTTTAAATTACAATTTTTTACTTGTTACAAAATATAATTTTCTAGGAAAACTGCCTTCTTCAAAACTTGTTATTTCTAAATTCATAAAACCATCCAATAAGCTATTGATTTTATTTTTCGAAAAAAAATGAACAATAAACCCATCATTTTCATACATATCCTCTCCTCTATGTATTCCTTTTTTATAATCTCCATCCTCTGTATGTCGAACTGTATAAATATTTATGCCGCCGGGTTTTAATATTCTATGTATTTCTTTGTTTAAACTTTCAAGATCTGACATCGTCAATGCCATACAATAAAGCATATGTGAGTAAACACCTTCTATAGAATTGTCTTTGAATGGTAATGTTTTGCGAACATCAATGATTTTAGTATTAACTAAGTTTGATAAGTTGTTTTGTTTTACTTTTTGATTAATGTTTTTTATTCCTGTTTGGCTATAATCTAAAGCTTCCACATGAATTGAATTCTTGGCAAAATAAATAGTATCTCTTCCAAGACCTGCTCCTAGTTCTACAATTTTGCTAGCTTTGTTGTTCTTAAATATTTTTAATGCTTTTATTGCTGGTGTGCTTGGTTCTAAACCAAACATCTCAGGCTTACATGAGAAATTACTTTCCCAATGCTGAGATTGTTGATTTAGTATTTTTTTATCCAACCTATTTTTGAGGATCTGGAACTTTTCTTAAATATGGTTTTATTGTTTCCCATCCATCAGGATATATTTTTTTTGCTTCCTCATTTGTAACCTTGGGAACAATAATTACTTTCTCTCCAGGTTTCCAGTCAGCTGGTGTAGCAATTTTGTATTTTGCGGTTCTTTGCATAGAGTCAATTGCTCTTAAAATCTCATGAAAGTTTCTTCCAGTTGTCATTGGATAAGTTAAAAATAAACCAATTCTTTTATCTGGTCTAACAACATAAACAGTTCTTACTGTTTCATTGTCTACAGCTGTACGCCCCATAGATGTTGTTCCCACATCTCCTTCAAGCATATTGTAAAGTTTTGCAACTTCTAGTTTTTCATCAGCTATTATTGGATAAGTAGGCTTCATTCCACAAACATCTTTAATGTCTTCCAGCCATTTAACGTGATCAGAAACAGGATCTACACTTAGACCGATTACTTTTACATTTCTGGCGTCAAACTCGGGCTTCATTTTAGCTAATGTACCTAGCTCAGTTGTACAAACTGGCGTAAAGTCTTTTGGATGTGAAAATAAAATTCCCCAACTATCACCTAGCCACTCGTGAAATGAGATATCTCCTTCTTGAGTGCTTGCTTTAAAATCTGGAGCAACACTATTTATTTTTAAAGTCATTTTTTTCCTATCTTTATTTTTTTTTGAATAATTATAAACAAGATTGATTTCATATGCAATTTTTTATAGTGTTTGATACTGTCAATGATATTTGAACAACTGTTTGATACTAAGTCTTCAACCTATACTTATATTATATCAAGTGGTAAAGGTCGTGAGGCTCTAATTATAGATCCAGTAATTGAAAATACAGATGAGTACATAAAAGTTCTAAAAAGTTTAGGTCTTAAATTGGTTAAAGTTATAGATACTCACATTCATGCTGATCATATCACTGGTTTAAACGAACTTAGCAAAAGAACAAAATGCTCAAAAATCATGGGTGAACAATCTAAATCTGAAGTTTTAGATATTCGTGTCAAAGATAATGAAAAAATAAAAATTGAAAATATAGAATTAACTTCAATACATACGCCCGGTCATACTGATTGTTCTTATAGTTTTTTAATGAATGATAGGGTTTTTACTGGTGACATTTTGCTAATTAATTCTACGGGAAGAACTGATTTTCAGAGCGGTAGTTCTCATGATGCTTATGACTCTTTATTTAATAAATTACTTAAATTACCTGAAAAAACCTTGGTATATCCAGCTCATGATTATAATAGAAAAAAATATTCAACTATTGAAAACGAAAAAAAAAATAATCCTCGATTGCAAGTAAGTTCAAAAGAAGAGTATGCTAAAATTATGGATAACTTAAATTTAGCAAATCCAAAAATGATGGACATTGCTGTTCCTGCAAACATTAAAGGTTTTACTTTAAATCAAGTAAATTAAGTGACAAAATTACTATTGTAATTTCATTAATAATATTTATAGTCATTTTATGTCTTGCGATAACCCAAAATGTAATTGCAAAAATTGCAACTGTGAGAACTGTAGTTGCGATGGCAGTAAAGACTGTTCTTGTTCTACTTCTGGTTCTAATTGCTGTTGTAATAGCTAGTAATTAGTTTAATTAAACTTCACTAAAATTAAATTATGAATGATTATTTAAAGTCAATTATTGAAAGAGATCCTGCTGCAAAATCAAAGTTAAGTATAATATTAACTTATCCTGGAGTTAAAGCGGTATTTTTTCATAGAATTGCAAGTTTTTTTTCTATAGCAAAATTTGATTTACTTGCACGAATGATTTCTCAATTTTCTAGATTTTTAACAGGAATAGAAATTCACCCTAAAGCAAAAATAGGAAATAATTTATTTATCGATCATGGGATGGGTGTTGTTATAGGAGAAACTTCTGAAATTGGAAACAATGTAACTATTTATCATATGGTTACTTTAGGTGGAATTTCTCCAAGTATTGAATCCAATGATCAAAGAAATGTTAAAAGACACCCAACATTAATGGATAATGTAGTAGTTGGATCAGGAGCTCAAATATTAGGACCGGTAGTTGTGGGTAAAAACGCAAAAGTTGGAGCTAATGCAGTTGTGACTAAAGACGTTCCTGAAAATGCTGTAATGGTGGGAATACCTGCTAAAAATGTTGGAACAGCAACTGAAGAATTTAAACCTTACGCCGTAACTGAAGAAAATAAAGAAGCTGATAAATGAAAAATTACAGCGATAATTTTATTCAATCGATAGGCAATACCCCTCTTATAAAACTTAAAGCTGCATCAGAAATTACAGGTTGTAATATTTATGGTAAAGCAGAATATTTAAACCCAGGAGGATCTGTAAAAGATAGAGCCGCATTAGCATTAATAAAAGATGCTGAAGAAAAAAAATTAATTTCAAAAGGTGGTACTGTTGTTGAAGGAACTGCCGGAAATACAGGTATAGGCTTGTGCCTACTTGGAAATTCTCTTGGTTATAAAACTATAATTGTAATGAATGATAATCAAACCCAAGAAAAAAAAGATACATTAATAAATATCGGTGCAGATTTAAAACTAGTTCCGCCAAAACCTTACAAGGATGATGGTAATTTTGTGAAAATTGCAGGAAGATTGGCTGAAGAATTAAAAAGTTCAAACAATCATGGAGTTGTCTGGGCTAATCAGTTTGACAATACTGCTAATGCTAAAGGTCATTACGAAACTACAGGTCCAGAAATTTGGGATCAAACTGATGGAAAAATAGATGGTTTTGTTTGTTCTTCAGGAACGGGTGGAACAATCGGTGGAGTTAGCTGTTTTCTTAAAGAAAAAAATAAAGATATAAAAATTTTTTTATCTGACCCTACTGGATCTGCTCTTTACAACTATATTAAAAATGGAGAATTAAAAAGTGAAGGTGGATCTATAACAGAAGGAATTGGATCTAGTAGAGTGACAGCAAACTTTGCAGAAGCTAAAATAGATGGGGCTTTTTCAATAAGTGATCAAGAATCTCTACCAATTCTTTACGATTTAATTCAAAACGAAGGTCTTAGTTTAGGAACAAGCAGTGGTGTAAATATTGCTGGAGCAATAAGACTAGGTAAAGAACTTGGTCCAGGAAAAACCATTGTTACAATTCTTTGTGATAAGTCAGATAAATACAACTCTAAGATGTTTAATAAAAAGTTTTTGCAAGAAAAAGACTTGCCCTATCCAAATTGGCTTTAGTAAACTAAATTCAAAATAAAAATAAAAAGGAGAAAATATGGAAAAAGAAATGCTTGCAATAGCAAAATTGAAAACTGGTGAAGGAAAATTTGAAAAATTCATGGGATTTATGCAATCGGATGAAGGAATGGCAGTAAGAAAAACTATTGCTTATGTTGAAAAAACAGTTCCAGCAATAGCGCCAGATAAAAGTTATGTTATGTTTAAAGTCTCAGTTCATAATGAAGAAGAAATGAAGAAGTTCGCTTCAGGTAATAATCCGGTAGCAAAACCTATTTTCGATGAATGTATCGAAAATGTTCAAATGTGGGAAATGAACAAAGTTAATCTATAAGGATTAATAAAAATGACTGGGTATGCAATTACTCAAATTGAAGTAACTAATCCTGAAGACTACAAAGAATATTTAGCAAAAGTTACGGACATAGTTACAAAATTTGGCGGGGAATATTTGGTAAGAGGTGGCGAATTTCAATGCTTTGAGGGCGAGTGGAAATATCCAAGAACTATAGTGATTAAATTTCCTTCTTATGAAAAAGCTTTGGAATGGTATAATTCTGAAGAATATAAGCCGGTAAGACAGATACGGTTAGATAATTCTGTTGGAAATTTTATTATAGTGAAAGGAGCTTAAAAATATGTCTATTGTACAAAAACTAATTGATGCTCAAGATAATCAAGATTTAAAAGCATATAATGAAGTTCTTAGTGAAGATTATTATTGGTTAAGACACTCAACTGGAGAAAAAGTTCCTAGAGATGAATTAAGTAAATGGTTAATTAGCCCTGACGCTCCAAAAACTGAAAGTTCACGTATCATTTATGAAAATGATGAAATAGGAGTAGCCCATTATTTTATTTCTTTTAAAGACAGTTCAAGACAAGCTGTTCTTGTAGTCTACATTATAAAAGATGGTAAAATAATTCGATCTGAAACTGGCGCTACTAGCATGCCTAAAAAATAAAAAACAAAAAAAAGGAAAAAAATATGTCAATAATAGAAAAAATGACCAAAATTGTTAACGAAGGAGATGTGGCTACAGGTGAACAAATGATACATGATGATTATCAATTTTTAATGCATTCTTCTGGAAATAAACTGGGTAAACAAGATATTTTAAAATGGCTAGGCATGAAAGATGTCAAAAAAGAAAAAGTTAGAGTTCTTTTTGAAAATGATGAGGTTGGATTTGAACATGCTTTTGTAAGTTACAATGATGGCAATAAAGAAGCTGTTATGACTTATTACAAATATAAAGATGGAAAAGTTGTTTATATGGAAACTGGAGCAACAAAGCTACCTAAGTAATGAATAAAATTATTAGTTTTGTTATGATTGGAACTAACGATCTTGAAAAATCAAGTAAATTTTATGATGCTGTTTTTGTTCATCTTGGGTTAAAAAAAGTTAGCACTGCTGAAAGAATGATTAGCTACGCTCATTCAAATGATCCGCATGAAGTTAAGTTCTACATAACAAAACCTTATAATAAAAAACCAGCTTCAGTGGGTAATGGTACTATGATTGCTTTGTTGGCTGAATCAAAGGAAGCTGTAGATAAATTTCATGCAACTGCATTAGAAAATGGTGCTGTTGATGAAGGAGCACCAGGAATAAGATCAGATGGAAATTATTATGGTTATGTTCGTGATCTTGATGGAAATAAAATTACCGTTAGATGCATTTCTAATTAAGTGAAAAAATATATTAAAATAACATTTTACGTTTTAATTTATATTTTTCTAGTCTTGCTGCTGGCAGTATATTTTTATAATAATGGTATTAGTTTTTTTTAATTGCTATTAGTAGAAAGAAGATATTATAAATTGATCAAAAAATAATGGGTAATCTAACAGCTTATATAATATTAATTGTTGCAGTTGTTTTGGGAACAGCTTCTAATGGTTTCGCTAAAAGCGCTCAAGGTTTTACATTATTAATACCAAGTATTATTACCGCAATAACAATTGTTGGATGTATGTTTACTTTGTCACTTGTTATGAAAACAATTCCAGTTGGTATAACTTACGCTTCTTTTGCAGGATTGTGTATTATCGCAACTACAATTGTTGGGATGTATAAATTTAATCAGATGCCAGATCTTTATACAATAATAGGTCTTGCTTTAATTATAGCTGGTGTCTTAATTGTTAACTTATTAGGAAAAGCAAGTTCTTAGATTATGAATATTGCATCTGGATATATTTTTTTATTTTTGTCAATAATATTTGGAATTGGTGCTAATGGTTTTTTAAAAACAACCGAAGGATTTACAAACTTAATACCAACTATTTTATGTGTATCTTCAATCATTATTTGTCTTTATTGTCTTTCAAAAGCGATGGCAACAATTCCAGTTGGTTTTACATATGCCACCTATGGAGGTCTTACTATTACTGCCGTAACATTGTTTGGCATTTTTAAATACAAACAATTTCCAAATATTTATGGAATTATTGGTATAATCTTAATAGTTGTTGGGGTTATACTTGTAAATTATCTAGGTAAAACAAATTCTTAAATATAAAGGAGAAATTATGTCTGAATTAATCGCATTCATCGGTGTTGGAAATATGGGAAATCCAATGGCTGAAAATTTAATGAAAGCTGGAAAAAAAGTTAGAGTTTTTGATGTTTCAAAAAAAATGATTGAAAAGGCTAAAGAAAAAAATCTTGATGTTGTGGAAAGTTTAGATGATTTAATTACAAGTGAAGTAACAACGGTAATTACAATGCTTCCGGAAGGCAAACACTCGAAAGAAGTTTATGTTGGAGAAAATGGAATTATAAATAAAGTTTCTAACAACTGTCTTCTTATTGATTGTTCGACAATTGATATCAAAACTTCTATCGAAATTGGAAAAAAAGCTACAGAAAAAGGAATTAAAATGATTGACGCTCCAGTAAGCGGAGGTGTGATGGGAGCTCAAAAAGCAACTCTAAATATTATGGTTGGTGGCACCAAAGAAGCTTTTGATCTTGCATTACCTTTGTTAAAAATTATGGGAAAAAATATATTTCATGCAGGTGATCTTGGTAGTGGTAATGGTGCTAAAATTTGCAATAACATGTCATTGGGAATTACAATGATTGCTGCTTCTGAATCTTTAATGTTGGCTAAAAGATTAAATATAGATATTAAAAAAGTTCATGAAATTATGAAAAATGCATCTGGAAATAGTTGGCCAATTTCCGTTTACCCGCCTTTACCAGGTCTAATTGAAGGAACACCATCGAACAATAATTATAGACCTGGATTTTCGGCAGGTATGATGAATAAAGATTTAAAATTAGCAAAAGAATGTGCCAAACAAGTGAATGCCTCTACCCCACTTGGAACTATGGCTTTAGATATTTATAATAAGTTTTGTGAAGAAGGCAATGATACCAAAGATTTCTCAGCTATATCAAAAGTTATTGGTAAGGATGCTTGGAATTATCCAATAGATTAATTACTTATTTATATTTAGGCTTATCAGACAAATAATTTCAAACATTATTGATGCTGCAACCATTGAAGTAATATTATTTGGATTGTCTTTGGTTGGCATCAAACAAGCAACATCTCCACCGATAACATTTTTTCCCTTTAAAGCTTGTATAAGTTTTCTTGCTTCATCCATATTAAAACCTCTAAATGCAGGTTCAATATTTGCTGTGCCTGGTGCTACTGTTGAGTCTAAACAATCAAGGTCAAATGTTACATAAATTGGATTGTCTCCTAGTCTGTCTAAAATCATTTTAGAGCATTTTTCATGGCCTAATTCTTTATATTCTTCCATTGTAATAACTTGGTAACCAATATCATAACTTGCTTGTAACCAATCTAAAGTTCTAGGATTTCCTCTTATTCCTATTTGTGTACTTGTATGAGGATCAACATTGTCTTGTTTAACTAAATAAGACGCCCAATGTGCTGCTGATTTTTTTGCTCCTAAAAAATGATCTAATTTTTCATAGCAATCAGTATGAGCATCAAAATGAACTAAAGTAATTTTTTTACCTTTGGTTAATTTAGAATCTTTTTTTGCTAAACTTTGTACTATTCCTCCAGTAACTGAATGGTCGCCACCAATTGATACTACTGGTTTTTCAGCTTTTTCAATATGATCATAAAAACTTGAAATTCTTTCAATACATTTTTCGTTATCATTAGCTTCTGGAAAAGGAACGTCTCCTAAATCATGAATTTTATTTAATTTCCATGGATCAATGCCATATTCAAGATGAGACCTTCTCAACATTGCAGAAATATTTCTAACAGCCCGAGGTCCTAAGTGTTGATCCCTCTCAGTTGTGCCATTTCCAGTACTATGCGGAACACCTACCAAAGCAATATCGCAGTTTTTTGGATCAGGATCATTTTTACATCTAAATAAAGTTGGTATACCCCACCAGTACAAGGTCTCCATCATTATTTGATCTTCATCTGAAATCATAAAAATAATTCTACACCATTAAAAAATATAAAGAAGATAATTAATTTGATATAGGTTCAAGAATTACTCATGAGAAACAATAATCCAAAAGGCATAATTCTTATATTGATTGGCATGTTTATTGTTTCATTTATGGATGCAACATTTAAATATATTTATACTAGTGTTAATTTGTATGAAGCTTATTTTGTCAGAACATTAATAAGTTTTGGAGTTATCGCTTCTTATCTAAAAATAACAAACAAACCAATAATTTTTACTACTCACTATCCTTTGCTTACAAGTATACGTGTAATTCTTTTCTTTTTTGGTTTTAGTTCTTTTTATGTTTCGTTAACAATAATGCCTTTAGCTACAGCCACTGCTCTATTTTTTGCTAGTCCTTTTTTGATGACAGTTTTTGCAATATTTTTTTTAAAAGAAGAAGTAGGAATAAGAAGATGGTCTGCCGTGATAATTGGTTTTATAGGTGTTTATATAATATTAAATCCTGATTTTAACGATTTTGACTATTTTAGTTTAACGCCTGTTTTATGTGCATTTTGTTATGCTTTATCAATGATAATTATAAAAAAAACATCTGACAAAGATGATGTTTATTCGCAAATGTTCCACTTTTATATTTTTGCAATAACAGTTAGTTTAATAATTTATTTTCTTATTGGTGATGGTCAATACAACAATTTCGATTTTCCAGCTTCTCAATTTATATTTCGAAAATGGTTTAGTAATTTGGAATTCTCTTTGCCTTATATGATTTTCATAGGTGTGGTTGGAGCCATAGGGTTTCTTTGTTTTTTTACAGCTTATCGTATAGCTTCTCCTGCTGTTGTATCACCATTCGAATATTCAATATTAGTATGGGCATCAATAAATGGATGGGTTTTCTTTGATGAAATACCAAGTCAAAGGACAGTTGTTGGAATGATTTTAATTGTAAGCGGAAGTATATATATTTTTATTCGTGAAAAAGCCCAAGATCAATCTATTGTTACAGAAAAACCTTTAAGATAAATGACTAAAAATTTAATACCTACTATCAATATTTCCTCATTAGTTAATAAAGATTTTAATTCAAATAAATCAATTGAGACAATTAATAAAATTAAAAAAGCTTGTATTAATATTGGTTTTTTTCAAGTTACAGGTCATGGCATAAGTCAAAAAAATATTAAAAACATTTGTAATGTTGGAAACAAGTTTTTTAATTCATCTGAAAAAAATAAAAGAAAACTTTCTCCAAATAAAT